>ERZ809224.2054-NODE-2054-length-13211-cov-9.621009_pt1 | contig 13211 bp, 9 predicted proteins | sample MGYA00520513_ERZ809224 | MGnify/ENA primary metagenome ERZ809224 (study PRJEB31576, sample SAMEA3212658) | Homo sapiens | biome: human-gut; feature: human gut; material: fecal | place: Sweden | collected 2012 ...
TTCCCTACACGACGCTCTTCCGATCTATATCCGTCCATGAAAATCAAGTCTATGACCGCCACTTACGGTCGGCTGGAGGCGGCTACCCTGGTACCTGGCCCCGGTCTCACCGTCATCACGGCTCCCAATGAAGCGGGTAAATCCACCTGGTGCGCCTTCCTCAAGGCCATGCTCTACGGCCTGGATACCCGAGAACGGGACAAGTCCGGCTCTCTGGCGGAAAAGAATCGTTATCAACCCTGGTCTGGGGCTCCCATGGCAGGAACGCTGGAGCTGGAGTGGGGAGGCCGGGATATCACCCTGCGCCGCTATTCCACCAAGTCCGGACCCTTCCAGGGCTTTGAGGCGGTGTACACTGCCTCCGGCGACCCGGTGCCCGGCCTCACCGCCGCCAACGCCGGACACACCCTGCTGGGCGTGAGCCGGGAGGTCTTCGTCCGTTCCGCCTTTTTGGCCCAAGATGCTGCCACAGTTACCTCGGCCCCCGAGCTGGAGCGGCGCGTCGCCTCCCTGGCCACCGCCGGGCAGGAGGACGCCTCCTTCTCCGCTACCCAGCGGGTTTTGCGGGACTGGCGCAACCGCCGCCAGGCCAATCGGACCACCGGCCTCATTCCCCAGCTGGAGCGGGACCTTGCCCAGGTTCAGGCCCGCTTAGAGGAGATGGAGCAGGCCCGCACCCTCCGGAGCCAGGCCCGGCAGGCTCTGGAACGGCTGGAGCGGGAGGACCGGGCCCTGGAGGAGGAAGCGGAGGTCCACCGCCGCCTGGCCCGGCGAGACTTGAACCGCCGATACACTCAGGCCCTGGCCGACCTGAGCCAAGCGGAGAAGGAGCGGGCCTCCCTACCCGACCCCGACCCGGCTTTTGCCGGTCTCACCCCCCAACAGGCCCGGGAGCGGGCCCGGCAGGAACAAGAGCAGTACCAGGCGGCGGTGGACAACCGCAGCCAAATCCAAACCCAGCGGGAGGCCGCCCGGGAGAGCGGCCGCAGGGAGGCCCGCGTCGCCGTCATTTTGGCCGTCATTCTGGCGGCAGTCGGCATCACAGTCGCTGTACTGGACGGTCTGGGTCTGGTATCTCAGATCCCTTCCGTGGTTTATTCCTTTTTCCTCTCCGGCACTGTCCTCGCCCTCCTGTGGCGCCGCCGCGCAGGAAAGGCCGCCCGGCGCAGGCTGGAGGCTTTGCTGCTTCCCGACCTGCCCCAGCCGGAGGACTGGATCGGCAGGGCCCAAGCATACACCGACTGGCTAGCCCGGCAGGAACGGCTGGAGGACGAGGTGCGCCACTGCCAAGAGCGGGTGGATGATCTGCGGGCCCAGGGGGGACAGGAGGCAGACACCCTGGATTATCTCCATCCCCCCTCCCGCACCTTAGAGGAGACCCAGCGGCTACTGGAACAAACGCGTCGGGATGCCGTTCGGTGGCAGTCCCAGCTGGACCAGGCTACTGGAGCTCTGAATACCGATCCCTTGGAACTGGAGGCCCGGCAGGACGAGCTGCAGCGACAGCTGGAAGCCCGCACCCTGGAGCTGGAAGCCCTGAACTTGGCCCTGGAGGGTCTAGAGGCGGCCAACAATCTCCTTCGGGAACGCTTCTCTCCCGCCCTGAACCAGAGAGCGACAGAGATCTTTTCCGCCCTCACCGATGGCAGCTACGACCGGCTCTCCCTCAACCGGGACTTCTCTGCTCTGGCTGGACAGGGGGCCTCTGCTCTGCCCCGCTCCGCCCTGTACCTATCTGCCGGCACCGTCGACCAGCTCTACCTGGCCGTCCGGCTGGCTCTATGCCAGCTCACCCTTCCGGACGCTCCTCTAGTGTTGGACGATGCACTGAACCGCTTTGACGACCAGCGGGCCACCCTGGCCCTGGACTACCTGCTGAGCCTGAGCCGGGAGCGGCAGATTCTCCTCTTCACCTGCCATAGCCGGGAAGCTCGATGGGCCGCCGCCCACCGGGTTCCCGTTTTCCCCCTGAACTAAGAATAGGCCCGGGACAGTGCCTGTCCCGGGCCTATTTGTCCGTTTTATCGGACTTCCTTTTTGCTATTCTGAACCCAGAAAGAAACAAAACGCGCTTTTGAATCTTGGCTACAGAAAGGAAGTGTCTCAACATGTATGAGCTGAAATTCGTATGCGGGCATGTGGAGGTCTACCGGGACGGTCGGTTCTGCTTTTCCGCAGACACCCGGAGCGAGGCGGAGGCAGAGCTCAATGCCCTGTCCGCCTGAGGGCTTCACCCTCTATCAGCAAACCGCTGCGCTGAATTTGCGTGGTATCCCAATTTTCCCCATTCTCATATCACAGCCGAAACCAGATCCCATTTTTTCGCGGCGCACCGCATTGCGGTGCGCCGCGAACTCTGCAAGGCTCTGTCCCCTGCATGTTTTGGGAGCTGGAATCAGTCAAAGAAGCCGCCCCAACCGCCCCAGGGGTTATAATAGCCTCCGCCCTGGCTGCTGGTCTGTTCCGGGGCAGGATCCTGCTGGGTACCACTCTGGGAATCACCCTGGGCAGTGACGGTCTGCTCGTCAAAGGTGAGGGATAGTTCCACGTACTGGCCGGAGCGGAACACTGTCACGGTTACCGTGTCGCCGGCCTGATAGGTGTTTTTCACCGAGGAGAGCTGGGAAACGCCAGTGATCTCCGTGTCGTCGATAGCAGTGATAATGTCCCCCTGGAGGATACCGGCGGTCTCGGCGCAGGAACCCTCGTTCACGCTGTTGACGTACACGCCGGAGGGCCAGCCGAAGACCTGGGCGTACTGGTCGATGTCGCTCACCTCAACCCCCATGCTGGGCCGTCCGGTGACGTAGCCATACTCCATGTAGTCGGTGATGATGCCAATAACGTCGTTGAGAGGGATCGCAAAGCCAATGCCCTCAATGGAAGCGCTGGAGCTGTCTCCGTTGTTGGACAGCTTGGCGGAGGTAATGCCCACTACCTGTCCATACTGGTTGAACAGAGGGCCGCCGGAGTTGCCCGAATTAATGGTACAGTCGGTCTGGATCATATTCATGACGGTGCCGTCACTCATGGTCACGGTGCGGCCCACGCCGGAGACACGGCCGGAGGTCTGGGAGAAGGAGTAGCTGCCCAGGGCATTGCCGATGGTGGACACCTGGTCGCCCACGGACAGGCTATCCGAGTCGCCCAGCACCACGGGAGTCAAGCCAGACACATCGATCTTCAGCACAGCCACGTCGTTGAGCTCCTCACCGCCGATGTAGGTGGCGTCATAGGTATCCCCGTTGTACAGGGTGACCTGGATGGAGGAAGCCCCATCGATCACATGGTAGTTGGTGACGATGTAGCCGTCCTGGCTGATGATGAAGCCCGACCCGGCGGAGGTGGCTTGATACTGCTGCCAGCCCTGCTGCACGGTGATCTGGGCATTGATGTTCACGCAGGAATTGGCATAGGCGTTGTAGATCTCCTGCAGGGTCATCTCGGTTACGCCGTCCGTCTGCTCCACGTTCACCTGAGTGGTGGGGGTGTTGGCCTGATAGATGGTGGTGGAGCCGGAGGAGCCGCCGTCGGTCAGGGCGTTCCAGGCCGCCGCGCCGCCGATGCCGGCTCCGCCGCCCACCAAGGCGCAGCACAGCACCAAAGCCACCACTTTTCCCGCGCCGCTCTTTTTCTTGGGCTTCTTGGGCTCCGGAGGGGTGGCGCCCCCCTGAGGCTGATAGCTGTAGTGGTAGGTGGTGCTATCGGGATCAAAGCCACCGTAGCTGTTCTGATTCATATCCTCATACATAAAGATCACTCCTTACGCAATTCTGAATGATGCGCTCCGGGCGGCGGAAAGCTGCCCTTCGCTCTTTACAGTACAGAGCATACAGGAGAATTATGTCCATATTATGACATAGATCCAAATTGATTTTTAACAGTTCCTGAAGTTTCGCTGAAGGAATTTCTTTCCTATTCCTCCCGCCCCTCCCGCAGGATGGCCAGCACATCTCGGGCTGCACGGCGCAGGTCTGCCATGGCCGGGCGGAACACGCCCAGCTTGCCCAGGTTGATGAGCACCAACAGCAGGATGGGCCCTACGATCATGCCCAGCACGCCCCCCAAGCGCATGCCCACGTAGATACCCAGCAGGGACAGGATTGGGGGCAGTCCCGTCTGGTCGCCCAGGATCTTGGGTTCCCCCACCCGGCGGAACAGGGCGATGACTCCCCAGATCACCATAAGTTGGATGGCTCCCACATAGTTGCCCAGGATCAGGTCCACCACCGCCCAGGGCACCATAACTGTGCCCGCACCGATGATAGGGATGAAGTCCAGCACCGCAAACAGGGCGGCCAGCAGCAGCCCGTAAGGCTGGTCAATGATCAGAAAGCCCACCGCCAGGATGAGAAAGACCACCAGGGAAAGGAGCAGTTGGCTCTTCAGGTATCCGCCGAAGGCCTGGACGAACAGCCGCTTCACCGTGGCGCAGAAACCCCGCGCCTCGGTGGGAGTCCGGTCGGTGATCAGGAAGCGCAGGTGGGGGTAATCAGCGGTGATGAAGTAGCTGGCCATGATGAAGACCACGGTGCTGATGGCAAAGGAGGACACCCAGGAGACCAAGGAGGGCGCCTGCCCGGCCAGTGCGGCCAGCCATCCGGAGATGTCCAGGCTCTCCAGCCACCTGCCCAGGCTCTCCACCAGCCCCTCACCGGTAGACAGCAGCCCTTCTGGCAGCAGGTCCTGAAAGCCGCCCAGCCAGGCGGCCACCCCGTCCACCGTATTGGCCAGCGTCTCCATCACCGACGGCCAGTTGTCAATGAGGGAGCGGATCTGGTCCACCGCCATGTAGCCCAGACCGAACAGGGCGCCCCCAATGGCGCAAAAGATCAGTACGATCAGCACCAGGGAAATGGCATTGCGTGAGATGGACAGCCTCCGGTGCAGCCAGCGCACCAGAGGATTGAGCAGCCAAGCCACGATGAGGGCCAGCACAAAAGGTCCCAGCAGGGACAGCAGGGGCGGCACGGCATACCGCAACAGCAGGACAGCGGCCACCACCAGCGCCACCCGGATGCCGATGCGCACCCACAGCGCACCCCGGTCCCTCCAGTTCAATGGTCCATGCTCCATGGCACCCCCCCCTTTCCCATCCGAATCTCAATGTGCGCCCGCCAGCCACTGAGCCGCCACTGCTACTGCCGGCAGGGTGAGGATGGACAGCAGTGTGGTCAGGGACACCAGCCGGGCGGCCAGTCCCGTGTCCTTCCCCATGGTCTGGCTGAACAGACTGGTGGCCCCCGCCGTGGGGCAGCCGGACAGGATCACCAGCACCATGAACACGGTGGCGTCCATCCGGAAGGGCAGCAGCACCGCCATGGTGAGAATGGGCAGTGCCACCAGCTTGAGGACGCACACTAGGTACAGCCGCCGGTCCCGGAACAGGGCAGGCAGGTCCACCGCCGCCATCTGAGCCCCGATGACCACCATGGCCAGAGGGGTGTTCAGGTCGGCCAGATAGCCCACCGTCATCTCTACCGGGCCGGGCAGCCGCAGCCCGGTGAGAAACAGGATCAGGGCGGCCACAAACCCCAGGGCGGCCGGGTTGCAGATCACCTTGGCCGCCGACAGCCGCTCCCGCCCGCCGATGATGACGATGCCGTGGGTCCAGATGACCACGTTGAACACCGCCAAAGCCAGGGCAGCAACCATGGTGGCCTCGCTGCCCAAGGCGGCCTGAACCAGGGGCAGGCCCATGAAGCCCTTATTGCCGTAGATAGAGGCGAAGCGCAGAATGCCTCGCTCGTCCGGGTCCCGGCTGCGGAACAGGGCAATGGACAACAGCATATACAGCCCGTAAGTCCCCGCCAGGGCCGCCCCAGCGATGAGCAGCTGCCGGTCCAAAGCCGGGGTGCGCTCCATGGCGAAGCTGTCCATGATGATGGCCGGGGTCACCACGTACAGCAGCAACTGGGACGTCTGGGACAGGGTGCCTCCGGTGAGCATCCCCCGCTTTCCCAGCACGAACCCCACGGTCATGAGCAAGAACAGGGTGAGCACGCTGCCTCCCACCACCTGAACGCTCTCCAAAACCTGCTCCAACATGTCTCCCCCACCTCTCTATCTCGTCAGGCACCTATTATAATGCTCCCGGGCCCGATTGACAAGCCCGGATCGGCAGGGTATACTATAAATTCAATCTGCAAAGACCGTGAAAAGGAGTTTTCTGCCATGAATCAAGGAAGATTTCAACGCAGCCACATCTCCATCTTCCTCTCCTATTATAAGCCCCACCTACGGCTGTTCCTGCTGGACATGTGCTGCGCCCTTGGCATCTCCCTGGTGGACTTGGCCTTTCCCTACGCCTCCCGGATGGCTCTGAACGAGTTGCTCCCCCAGAACCTGTTCGGTGCCTTTTTCGGCGTCATGGCCATCCTGTTGGCAGCTTATGCTCTGCGGGCCGGGATGCAGTACGTAGTCACCTACTGGGGCCACATGATGGGGGTGCGCATCGAGGCGGACATCCGCCGGGACCTGTTCGCCCACATGCAGGACCTGTCCTTCTCCTTCTATGATAAGAACCGCACCGGCCAGCTCATGAGCCGGGCCACCAACGACCTGTTCGAGATCACAGAGCTTGCCCATCATGGACCGGAGGACCTGTTCATCTCGGTGGTCACCTTAGGGGGCGCCTTCGCCCTGATGTGCACCATCCAGTGGAAGCTGGCCCTCATTGTCTTCGCTGTGGTGCCCATCTTCGTGCTCTTCACCATCTTTCAACGGCGGAAGATGGTGGGCGCCTCTCTCCAGGTCAAGCAGAACATGGCAGGCATCAATGGCCAGCTGGAGTCGGCCATCTCGGGGATGCGCACCGCCAAGGCCTTCGCCAACGAGGAGGCAGAGGGAGAAAAGTTTCGGGCCTCCAACGATCAGTTCAAGGGGGCCAAGCGGGGCTATTACCAGGCTATGGCGGGCTATATGGCGGGGCTGGAGTTTGCCCTGCCGGTGATGAACGTGCTCACCATCGCCGCCGGCGGCTTCTTCATCATGCGCGGGGAGATGGACCTGGTGGACCTGGTGACCTTCTCGCTGTATATCTCCACCTTCCTCACCCCGGTACGCAAATTGGCCGCCTTTGTGGAGCAATTCCTCAACGGCATGGCGGGCTTCAAGCGGTTTGTGGAGCTCATGCGGGTGGAGCCCGAGGTGAAGGACGCCCCGGACGCTGCTGTCATGGGCACCGCCAAAGGGGATATCCGTATCGAGGACGTATCCTTCGCCTATCACACTGGGGAGACGGTGCTCAGCCACATCAACATCCACATCCCCAAGGGGGAGACGGTGGCGGTGGTGGGCCCCTCCGGGGGCGGCAAGTCCACCCTGTGCCAGCTCATCCCCCGGTTCTATGACGTCACAGGGGGCCGCATCCTGGTGGACGGCATGGACGTGCGCAGCGTCACCCAGCACTCCCTGCGGCAGAACATCGGCATCGTCCAGCAGGATGTGTTCCTCTTTGCCGGCACCATCCTGGACAACATCCGTTACGGCCGGCCGGACGCCAGCGAGGCGGAGATCGTGGAGGCGGCCAGGCGGGCGGAGATCTACGATGACATCATGGACATGCCCGACGGGTTCCAAACCTATGTGGGGGAGCGGGGGGTCATGCTCTCCGGCGGGCAGAAGCAGCGGGTCTCCATTGCCCGGATCTTCCTGAAGAATCCCCCCATCCTCATTCTGGACGAGGCCACCTCCGCTCTGGACTCGGTGACCGAGGCCCGCATCCAGGGAGCCTTCGACGAGCTGGCCAAGGGGAGGACCACCCTGATCATCGCCCACCGGCTGTCCACCATCCGCAACGCCCACCGCATCATCGTAGTGGATGAACACCGCATCGTGGAGGAGGGCACCCATGAGCAGCTCCTGGCCTCCGGCGGGGAGTACGCCCAGCTGTACAACGCCCAGAGGAGCGTGGCGGTATAAGGTTTCGCCTGAGGGCGACCTACTTTCTGCTTTTGCAGAAAGTAGGCAAAGACACCCTTAAGGGATGAAAATTCGGCTTAGCTCGGGGCCAAGTGCGCCCCTCGCACGCAGGATTTTCCCCTTAAGAAACCCAGATAAGGGCTGCGGGGGCGTCAGCAGGAGTGCAAACTTCTCTTTCCGGCGGGCAACGTACGACGGCGTGGGCGGTTCCATCGGCGGCCTCCGGCCTTGTGCGAGCTTGCTTTCGGTGGCCTCGCGCACCCCATTGGACGCCTGACCGGGCGCTGGGCGGGGGTTTGCCGCCTCCAGGGCCGCACCGGAAGGAAAAGAACGCACCTCCCTCGGAAGGGCTGGGGGGATACCCAAGGGGGGGGCTTCCCCCTTTGGGAGATTCTTTGGTTACTTTCTCATCGGGGAGAAAGTAACCCCAGCGGAGCGCCGTCCCCTGCCGCAGGCAGGGCAACCCCCTGGAGGGCCCGCCGTCAGGCGGAACCTGACCTTCCCCTTCGACAAAATGGAAAGAAAGGCCCAATGTGGTTATGAATAAGACAGAACTACTCAATAAATTCTCCAAAGACCCGGAGGAGCGAGTGGTGCTAGCCCGGGTGCTGGACCAGATGGAGCGGGCCCAGCGCCGATCCATTCCCTGCACCACCCAGTTTCTCTCCCCTGCCCAGCGGGCGGCGGCGGAGCCCCTCCTGGCCGCCTCCGGTCACCCCAAATGCCTGTTCACCGGGGGCTATGAGGGGGCGGAGCGGACCATCTGCATCTTCCTCCCCGACTGGCAGGAGGCGGAGGACTATGACGCCGGGGAGGAGCTGGCCGCCGTCGAGGCCGCCTTCCCTGCCAGCGCAGAATTGAGCCACCGGGACATCCTGGGCGGCCTCATGGGCATCGGCCTGACCAGGGAGAAGGTGGGGGACATCCTGATTCTGGAGGACAGGGCCCAGATCGTGGTCCTGAAGGAGGCCGCCCCCATCCTCCTCTCCCAGTTTGACCAGGCCGGGCGGGCCCGGCTGAGGCTGCGGGAGATTCTCCTGACCCAGCTCTCCCCAGCCCCCGTCCAAGTGAAGTTGGTCCACGACACGGTGGCTGCCCTGCGGCTGGATGCGGTGTTGGCCTCCGGCTTCTCCATCGCCCGGGGCAAGGCCGCCGACCTGATCTCCGCCGGCCGGGTATCCGTCAACCACCGGGAGTGTACCAAGGGGGACAAGGCGGTGGCGGAGGGGGACGTGCTCACCTGTCGGGGGCTGGGCAAATGCATTCTGAAAACCGTGGGTGGCCAGTCCCGGAAGGGCCGCATCATCATTGAGATTGAGAGGTATGTGTAATGGAACAGGCAAAGATCGACCGCATCAACGAGCTGGCCCGCCGGGTGAAGGCCGGTGAGGCCCTGACGGAGGAGGAGCAGGCGGAGCGGGCCGCCCTTCGGCGGGAGTATATCGACAGCGTGAAGGCCAGCCTCACCGCCCAGTTGGACAACACCTACTTGGTGGAACCCGACGGCACCAAGCATAAGCTGCCCAAGAAGCCCTCCTGACCGAAGCCGAAGCTGGCTTAGGCGATTGATTTGCCGCGCATCTGCAGAAGAACCATCGTATCTCGCAGGACAGCACGGCAGATTGCCGTGCTGTCCTGCTTATTAGTGGGGCGGTCTGCTCGTCTCCGTCCCGCCTCCGCCCCCTGATGAAGTTTAGATCGTCTGGACTTCTTGCCGTCGGCGGCACACTCCTTTGAAAGCTCATCATACAGCGGAGGTAATCACCGGCGGGAGACCTTTTCTTATCTTCCCCTCGATCTATGCTTCTCCACTTCCCTGCAGGAACTGTGGCCTTAGGGGCGCTTCTCTTAACGTGCCATTGCTTCTCAGATATTCCTGAGCGTAAGCTTTCTGCCACTTTTCTTTTTTTGCGGAATCGCCGTCTATTTTCATAGTTATCGTTGACAAACTTCGGTTTCAGCCGGTACAATACCGCTTGATAAGGGAGTAGTCGGCGGCCCATTCCCATGCCGTGACCCGGTCAACACACTGGCGGAACACCGCCTGGCCGGGCCTTTCATGATGAGACTTATCCGCTTTTGCGGATATGGTCTCTTTTTTTATTCCCTGACATAACCTCTACCATAGGATGTGACTGAACATGAGCTTTCCGGAACTTTTGATCCTAGCCGTAGGCCTGGCTATGGATGCTTTTGCCGTAGCTGTATGCAAGGGGCTGTCCCTACGGACGCTGAAGCTGCAGCAGGCCCTGCTGGTGGGCGTCTGGTTCGGCCTGTTTCAGGCCCTGATGCCCGCCCTGGGCTGGCTGTTGGGCTCCGCCTTTTCCGGCCTGGTCCAGTCTGTGGACCATTGGGTGGCCTTTGTGCTGCTGTCCATCATCGGCGGCAACATGATCCGGGAGGGCCTGCAGGGCGATGATGAGAACTGCGATCCCTCCCTGTCCTTCGGCGTGATGCTCCTGCTGGCGGTGGCTACCTCCATCGACGCACTGGCTGTGGGAATCACCTTCGCCTTCTTGAATGTAAGCATCTTGCTGGCTGTGGCCCTCATCGGTGTGGTCACCTTCACCATCTCCGCCGTGGGCGTCAAGATGGGGAACCTATTCGGAGCCCGCTACAAATCCAAGGCAGAATTTTTCGGCGGCGCCGTCCTTATCCTCATCGGTCTAAAAATTCTGCTGGAACATTTGGGCATTCTCTCTATTTGAGCCCTCCACCTGGCCTTTCCTGAGGTGGTGTCAAAAGGGAAACGGTCATCCGCCGGCCATAGGCCGGCGGATGACCGTTTTTTCCTTCTCCAAAGTCCGCTTGGAAAAAGAGCAAGCGCCCCCTGCACGAAGCTAACTCAGTCCTCGCCATCCACGGTCACAGAGAGGATCTCATCCTCCTCCGGCAGATGGTCCAGGGCTTCCTCCCCCTCATCCTGGGGTTCCTCCCCATCCATCTCCCGCTCCTCTCCGGCCCGCGCCGCCTCGCCGGCGGAATTGACTGCGGCATAACGGTTCTCCACATGAATCTCATCCACGATCTCATCGTATTTCCGATAGGCCGACAGGCCGGAGCCTGCGGGGATAAGCTTGCCGATGATCACGTTCTCTTTCAAGCCCATCAGGTGGTCCACCTTGCCCTTGATGGCCGCCTCGGTGAGTACCTTGGTGGTCTCCTGGAAGGAGGCGGCGGACAGGAAGGACTCAGTGGCCAGGGAGGCCTTGGTGATACCCAGCAGCAGGCGGGTGCTGGTGGGCAGACGCAGCTCCTCGCCGTCCTCCCGCTTCTCGCCGGCGGCGATGCGGTCCTGCACCGCCTTCACCGCGTCCTTGTATTCCACAACGTCCACCGTGGAGCCGGACAACAGGGTGGAATCCCCCGCATCCTCCACACGGACCTTGCGCATCATCTGGCGGACAATGACCTCGATGTGCTTGTCGTTGATGTCCACGCCCTGCTGGCGATAAGGCTTCTGGACCTCCTGAATCAGGTAGTTGTGCACCGCGTCCACGCCGCGGATGCGCAGCACCTCGTGGGGGGACAAAGCTCCATCGGTGAGCTCCTGGCCCTTGACCACCTGATCGCCGTTTTTCACCCGAATGCCCGCGCTGTAGGGAATGGCATAGGTGACCACCTCTCCGTCCTCGGCAGTGATGGTGACGTTGCACAGGGTAGCCCGCTTGGCCTCCTCCAGGGTGACCACGCCGGAAATCTCCGCCAGCTGGGCCATCTTCTTGGGCTTGCGGGCCTCGAACAACTCCTCCACACGGGGAAGACCCTGGGTGATGTCGCCGCCGGCCACCCCGCCGGTGTGGAAGGTCCGCATGGTCAGCTGGGTACCCGGCTCGCCAATGGACTGGGCAGCGATGATACCCACCGCCTCTCCCTGTCCCACGGGCTCGCCGAAGGCCAGGTTCATGCCGTAGCACTTAGCGCACACGCCGATGCGGGCGTCGCAGGTGAGGACGGAACGAACCTTGATGGACACCTTGCGGTCGGGATCTCCCTCCGCCTCAGCCTGTTCCCGGAGCTTCTGCTCGATGAGCTTGGCCAGATCGCTGGTCACCAGGTCGTGGCGGCTCACCAACACCTGTCCGGTGCGGAAGTCGGTGAAGTCCTCGGTGAGGTAGCGGCCCCGCAGCCGCTCTTCCATCGTCTCGATGACCTGACCGTTCTCACTGATCTCGGAGATGGTGATGCCCTCGTGGGTATGGCAGTCCTCCTCCCGGATAATGACCTCCTGAGACACGTCCACCAGGCGGCGGGTGAGGTAACCGGAGTCGGCGGTGCGCAGGGCGGTATCCGCCATGCCCTTCCGGGCGCCTCGGGAGGAGACGAAGTACTCCAACACGGTCAGGCCCTCACGGAAGTTGGACTTGATGGGGATCTCGATGGTACGGCCCGAGGTGTCGGCCATCAGGCCGCGCATACCCGCCAGCTGACGGATCTGGGCCTGAGAGCCGCGGGCGCCGGAATCGGCCATCATGAAGATGGGGTTGTAGCGGTCCATATTTTTCTGCAGCGCCTCGGACACGTCCGCGCTGGTCTTATCCCAAGCGGCCACCACCAGGCGGTATCGCTCGTCATTGGTCAGGAAGCCCCGCTTATACTGGTTCTCAATCCGGACCACTTCCTTCTCCGTGGCGGCGATAAGCTCCGCCTTCTGAGGCGGCACGGTCATGTCCGCGATAGCCACGGTGAGAGAGCCCTTGGTGGAGAACTTGTAGCCCCGGGCCTTAATGGTGTCCAGCACGTCGGCAGACACGGTGAAGCCGTGCTTGAGGATGCACTGGTCTACGATCTTGCCCAGCTGTTTCTTGCCGCACATGAAGTTGATCTCGGGCTCAAACATCTCCTCGGGATCCGTGCGGTCCACGAAGCCCAGATCCTGGGGAATGCCCTCGTTGAAGATCAGCCGGCCCACAGTAGTGCGCACCATCTTGTACCGGGTTTCCCCGTCCACCACGGCGGAGCGGCGGACCAGAATGGGCTCGTGGAGCTCCAGTTCGCCCTCGTCATAGGCCAGCCGGGCGGCGTCATCTCCGTCAAAACTGCTCAAGACCTCCCGGGCCTTGCCGTCCACCGCCTCAGCGCACAGGGCGGGAGTGGTGCGGTACCAGCGCTTCTCGTCCTGGGCGTCCTTCACCCAGATTCGGTCGTTGGGGGCCACGGTGCCGTCGGCCAGGGCCTGGGCCGCAGCATCGGTGGTGTCATAGGCGCAGGCGGGATCGTACTGGGGATCCCGCTCGTAGGTCAGGTAGTAGGAACCCAGCACCATGTCCTGGGTGGGCACCGTCACC
>ERZ809224.2062-NODE-2062-length-13149-cov-4.630976_pt1 | contig 13149 bp, 10 predicted proteins | sample MGYA00520513_ERZ809224 | MGnify/ENA primary metagenome ERZ809224 (study PRJEB31576, sample SAMEA3212658) | Homo sapiens | biome: human-gut; feature: human gut; material: fecal | place: Sweden | collected 2012 ...
ATTGGTATATTACTTCAAAAACAGACAAAAAATCTATATAATGTATATAATATCAATATATTTGAGATAAAGTGAAAAAATTGCATATTATTCAGCTTTTTTGTCTGTTTTTGAAGTAATATACCAATTGTTACAGTTTTGTTATCGTATGTAACCGTTTTTTCATTATGTTGTAAACAGGAATTAATTGCATTATATTTACACTTGTGGTAATATATCCTACGGTGGTTTATTACCGAAAAAATCGGAGGAAAATTGTATTGAACAGTCAAAAACTAACCGTGAATCGTGAAACGGTAATAAAAATTACGGCTGTAGTTGCTATTGCGGCGCTTATGTTCAGCCTTATACTTGTGTTTAACGGCATGATAGGATATGCCGCCGATGATTATCTCTATTTCTTCAAGTACACTGGACATGTTGTCAAAGGCACGCCGGAACGCCTGACGGGAATAAGGGATATTTTTACGGGCATGGTGACGCATTACAAGATCTGCAATGGCAGAATACCGGCGCATTTTCTCCTGCAGCTGTTTACTCTGTTCGATAAATCGGTCTTCAATGTTGTGAACTCCCTGTTCTTTACATTGCTCGGCCTGCTGATATATTTTCACGCAAACTACAAGCGACCGATAAATATACCGCTGCTGGTCTTTATTTATGCCTTTGAGTGGCTTGGAATGAACAAACCCGCATCGGCCTATATCTGGTACAGCGCAGCGTTCAATTATCTGTGGACAACCGTGTGGATACTGACTTTTCTTATGTTCTACCGCATCCATGATACGGAGTCCGAAAAGCCGAAGCCTTCAAAAGAAATTATTCTTTCGGTTCTCATGTTTGTCGCCGGCGTCTTTGCGGGTTGGACAAATGAGAATATGGGCGGCGCAACGATGGGAGCTGTTATGCTCTTCTTGATCTACTTCAAGATAAAGAAAATGCCCGTCAGAGCACATCATGTTACCGGACTTCTCGGAGTCATAACCGGATTCGGAATATTGCTTCTCGCTCCCGGCAACAGAGTGCGTATCGATAATACCCACCGCGAGCGGAATATAATGAAGCATTTGCTGTGGTCGGCGGAGCAGATATATTTTAATATCTGGCGTGCTGTGCTGCTTATGCTTGTAGTTTTGGTAATTGTCCTGTTAATTGTTTGCATCAAAAAGAAAAAGCTCAACTGGCTCCTGCCGTGCATATATCTGCTCACCGGTGCGGCAGCTGCGGGAGTTTTGATAGTTTCGCCCGAAGCGCCTCCTCGCTCTTTCTTCGGCGCAAATATTATGTTCGGATGCGCGGCATTTGTCCTGGCGGCTCAGCTTCTTGACGGCAAAATGGACGGAATTAAGAAAACCGCTGTTGTGCTTTCAGTTTTGGTTGCCCTTGGTTTCAGCGTTATCTATGTCGGAGAATATTATGCGCTCAAGTCCGACAGCATCGCTTATGAAGAGGCTGAGCAGGCGATATATGAGCAGAAAGCGGCGGGCATAAAGGATGTCAAAATACCGCGCAGTCGACCGCGCAAATCTTATTGGTCGCTGAATTCATATATGATAAATATTACCAACGATAACGCGAACAACAAATGGTTCAATGATTGGACTGCGGTGTACTACGGTGTTGACAGCGTTACCGTGGTGAAGAAGCCGAAAAAATAAGCAAAAATCTCTGTTTAAAGGTTAAGGTAACAACATGGCAGAAAATGTGAAAAGGAAAAAGAAGAAAAGAGCGGTGCTGATAGTTCTCATGGCGCTTGTGCTTGCCGTTCTTGCTGTGGTTTGCGTATATGAGACCGAGCTCAATAAGCTGGATTCAAACGACGGCGTAGATAACAGCTTCTATGATTCTCAGTTTAAGAACAAAAAAGTCATGGTTATAGTCCCTCATGAAGATGACGATCTGCTTATCTCCGGTCAGGTGCTTCCGCCTATGTACAAAAACGGCGCCGATGTCCGTGTCGTGTTCGCAACAAACGGCGATAAAAGAGTTTCTGCATACACCCGTCAGAGTGAAGCCTGTAATGCGCTTGAAAAACTCGGTATACCGAGAGAGAAAGTAATATTTCTCGGATATCCCGACGGAACGCAGCTCTACGTCGGCAAAAAAGCTTTTTCTTTCTCTTCCGGATGGGATCATACTTATGCGGGAAAGGGATTTAAAGATTATCACTTCGACCGTTTCGGAACTCACGCCAAATATACAGCCGAAAATATGGTTGATGATATCGAAAGTGTTGTTCTCGAATATCGCCCGGATTATATTTTAGCAATAGATTTCGATACCCACACGGATCACCGCGGAGTCAGCATATCGTTTGAAAAGGCGATGGAGCGTATCCTGAAAAAAGAGAGCGGATACACTCCGAAAGTGCTCAAGTGCTTCGGCTATTCACTTGCGTGGAAATCAAAGCCGGATTTTTATGCACTTAATATCAAGAGCACCGTGATGCAGGACAGAGAGAAGAATAACGATCCGTCATATGAGACCGATGTTCCGCAATACAGATGGAATAACAGGATCAGACTGCCGATAGATAAAAAGTCTCTCAGCCATTCGATACTCAGATGTTCCGAATATAAAGCGCTCAGCGAGCATCTTTCACAGTATGCTTATTGCTATTCCGAGCGCATAATAAACGGCGATTCGGTCTATTGGAATCGCCGCACGGACAGCCTCACATATAATGCCGATATCAGCGTGTCCTCCGGCGATGCTTCGTTGCTTAACGATTTCAGACTCATCGGTGTCGGAAACAGGACTGCCGGTCTCCATGTCAAGCTTGAAAACTGTGTGTCGAGATTCGATAAAAATGATGCACAAAAGACTGTGACTGTGAAATTTGACAGCCCTAAAACGGTTTCATGTGTGTCTCTGTATGACAACTTCGGGCTCAATTCAAATATACTCGGCGGAGTAATCACTTTCAGCGACGGAAGCAAAGTCGAAGTTCCCGCTCTCAATGCCGACGGCAGCGAGACCCGCGTTGTGTTTGAACCGAAGCATAACATTACCTCTTTTACATTCAAAGTGACCGAGTATGAGGGCGTGGCGGGACTCGATGAGATAGAAGCTTTTGAAAATGCCGATTATGATATGGGCTTCTCTCTTATAAAGCTCAAGAATGCCGATACGGACGATTATATATATAATTATCTTATCACTCCCGATGAAAAGTCTCTGAATCTCGGCGCGTATGCGTCCGACCTGAACGCCGGATACACAATTAAAATAATCGAAGGCGACAGCGTAAAACTCGAGGGAAACACGCTCGTGTTTGACGATGATTTTGAAAAATGTACAGTTCGCGCGGAGCTCAACGGCGATCCTTCAACCTATGATCAGATAACAGTCAAGCGCCTCAGCGAAAGGGAGCTCAAATCATACGAATCGTTTGAAAAGGTGAACAAAACTGTCTTCAAAATCGATACACTCCGTCTCAAAACGAAGAACCTTTTTGTCAACGGATATGTTTATGAGGAGCTGAATGATTTTGTTAAATCACTTGAAAAGAAAGCCGGCATAGAGATCAGTGAATAATTGTTGCAAATAATGAAAATTTGTGATACAATTCAGAAGCTATATTTGTGCAATTTCGGAGGGAAAGATGAAATTATCCTTAGTAATTCCCTGCTATAACGAGCAGGATAATGTTGAATTATTTTATAACACCGCAACTGAAGTTTTTAAAGACAAAGGCTTTGATTATGAGCTCATATTCGTCAATGACGGCAGCCGCGATCAGACGATGGACAAGCTCCGCCACATCTATGAGATAGCCGATGAAAATGTGAAAGTTGTCGGATTTTCGCGCAACTTCGGCAAAGAGTCGGCTATATATGCCGGACTCAAAGAGAGCAGGGGAGAAATGGTCTGCCTTATCGATGCCGATATGCAGCAGCGCCCTGAGCTGGTACTTGATATGATGGCGATACTTGACAAGGATCCCAACTACGATGCCGTGGCATGTTATCAGGAGGACAGACGCGAATCAAAAGTTCTCTCGGCTTTCAAAGATTGTTTTTATAAGATAATCAATAAAACTTCGGAGATCGAGTTCAAAAGCGGCGCAAGCGATTTCAGACTTCTCAGACGCTGTGTGGTCGATGCCGTGCTCAGCATGAGCGAATATCATCGCTTCTCCAAGGGCATTTTCTCGTGGGTTGGATTCAACACATATTATATGCCCTATATCGTTGAAGACCGTGCAAACGGCACTTCCAAGTGGAATTTTGCGAAGCTCTTCAAATATGCAATGGACGGCATTATCGCTTTTACTACTACGCCGCTCAAAATTGCAACTTATATCGGCTTGACATCTTCTGCCGCGTCCATAATCTACATGATAGTTGTCATAATCCAGAAGCTGGCGTTTGATATCAAGGTTCCCGGTTACGCCACAACCGTTGTGCTCATTCTTCTGCTCGGCGGTCTCCAGCTTTTCTGCACCGGCATGGTCGGCGAGTATCTTGCCAGAACATATATTGAGACAAAGCACAGACCGATATATATTGCAAGAGAAGTTCTTGACTACGAGGACAAATAAATCAAAAAACATGACTGCGGCAGATATTTACCGCAGTCATGTTTTTTGCAATACGTATTGTACGAGTTTTTTTGAAAAAACTATTGACAAATCCGCTTCTTTTGATATAATAGATACCGTTCCGAACGAACTTAATATTTGGGGGTATAGCTCAGCTGGGAGAGCGCTTGAATGGCATTCAAGAGGTCAGCGGTTCGATCCCGCTTATCTCCACCAAGCGAAAAGCCTTGAAACTCAACAGTTTCGGGGCTTTTTTGCTTTTGTGTACGATTAGAAAACGCATATTTTCTAACACTCCTTCTAACACTTGAGTAAAACGACAAAAGCAAAAGCGCAGATAACCGCTGCGGTGTGAATTATATTTCTGCCGGCTTTTTCTTACCAATGTGACAAAACAAAACCTTGTCTTTGAATTTTCTGCGATGTATAATAACGTTGAAAATGTATTATAACAGGGGGTATATTATATGAAGATAATCAGAAATGCAATAAGATGCAAAAAATGCGGCGAGGTTATCGAGAGTAAATCCGTACACGATTTCAAATTCTGCACATGCGGCGCATGTGCCGTTGACGGAGGACACGAATATCTCCGCAGATGCGGTGAGCTCGAGGACTGGGAAGAGCTGGCGGAGACCGAAGAAACTGATGACGACTGATTTCGCCTGACAAAATACAGCCTGTGCTGTACATGTAAATTTGTGTTAAAAGTTAATTGGCAACCCTGAGGCTTAATCGCTTCGGGGCTGTTACTTTTTTGTGTTATATTTGTCTGCGCCGTTGGCGATTAAGTCTAAAAAGTGTTGCGTAAACGCAACATTTCTGTTATCATTTACTTATATTTTCGGAAAACTCGCAGGCTTTTACCTGACGGCGAAAGGATATGGCGTAACAATGAAAAAAGCGGGTGTTTGCGGCCACTTCGGATTTGGGCGCAGCTTGCTCAACGGTCAAACAGTGAAAACAAAAAATGTGACCGACGAGCTCCAAAAATATTTTGGCGATGCTCAGGTGGCTGTTGCTGACAGCTGCGGCGGGATAAAAGCCATGCCGCGAATGGCAATCGATGTTTTAAGGCTGTTCAAAAACTGTGAAAATATAATAATGATGCCCGCAAACAGGGGACTGCGCGTTTTTGCACCGCTGTTTTTGTTCTATAACAAGTTTTATCACCGCAGGATACATTATGTGGTCATCGGCGGATGGCTCGATTCTTTTTTGGATGAGCATAAATGGCTTGTCAGACTGCTCAAAAAATTTGATGCTATATATGTGGAATCGGATATGATGAAATCTGCTCTGCAGAGACGAGGCTTTGAAAATGCGGTTGTTATGTACAATTTCAAAGAACTTGAGCCGCTGGCAGAGAGCGATATTGAATATCCCAAAAGCGAACCATATAAGCTCTGTACTTTTTCACGTGTTATGAAAGAAAAGGGCATAGAAGACGCGATAAATGCGGTCGAGAGCGTCAATGCCCATTTCGGAAGAACGGTATACACGCTCGATATTTTCGGTCAGGTTGATGTCGAGTATAAAGAAAGATTTTCACAGCTTGAAAAGTCATTCCCGGATTATATCAGCTACGGCGGAGCTATTGAAGCAAATAAGAGCGTTGAAACGCTGAAATCATATTTTGCTCTGCTGTTCCCGACCTATTATAAAGGCGAGGGCTTTGCCGGAACGCTTATCGATGCCATGTCAGCCGGAGTGCCGGTGATAGCGAGCGACTGGAAATATAATCCCGAGTTTGTCGTTCCCGGAAAGACAGGAGTTATAATAAAAAACTGCAATGCCGAAAGGCTTGCCGAGGAGCTTGTAAATATTGCGGCTGCTCCTGAAAAATGGAACTCAATGCGCCTTTCTGCGCTCAAAGAGTCGAAAAAATACAAGCCCGATATTGCAGCCCGTCCGCTTATAGACAGAATAAACGGCTAAGACCGTACTCATAAAAAGAAGTAATTTCTTTGAGGAGGAAAATATATGTCAAATGAACCTAAAGTTCATCTTATAGGCAACGCACACCTTGATCCTATCTGGCTTTGGCGTTGGCAGGAGGGGTGCGGGGAGGTGCTTCAGACTTTCCGCAGCGCGCTCGACAGGCTCAATGAATATCCCGATTTTGTGTTCACTTGCTCGTCTGCGGCGTACTATAAGTGGGTCGAGGAAATCGATCCCGATATGTTCGCGGAGATAAGAGCGAGAGTCAAAGAGGGACGCTGGGTGCCCGTCAACGGCTGGTGGGTTCAGCCGGACTGCAATATGCCCTCGGCGGAGAGCTTTGCCCGCCAGGCACTCTATTCTCAGCTCTATTACAACGAAAAATTCGGTAGGATATGTAAAACCGCATACAACGTGGATTCTTTCGGCCACAGCGGAATGCTTCCTCAGATTATAAAAAACGGCGGTATGACGGCATATGTCATGATGCGCCCCGGTGCTCATGAAAACGCCGAGATACCCAATATGTTTATGTGGGAGAGCCTTGACGGCACTCAGATACCGACTTTCCATATCCCGGATGCGAGCGGATACGGTTCGGGCAATGCAGAAGCTATAAACAGATCGCGCGACCTCGCGGAAAAGCTGATAAACGAAGAGGGGCACGGCATGATGATCTTCTACGGCGTTGGCAATCACGGCGGCGGTCCGACGAGGGGATTGATCGAATATGTTCAGACCCAGCTCAAAAGAGACGGATATCATGATATGGTGTTTTCTTCGCCCGATGCTTTCTTTGAGGCGCATTGCCTTGAAAAAGTCGAGCTGCCGGTCTGGAAAGACGACCTTCAGCATCATGCGAGCGGCTGTTATTCCGCAACGAGCCTTGTAAAACAGCTCAACAGAAAACTCGAAAATTCACTCTATTTTTCAGAGGCCTTCGCGACCGTCGCATCGAAGACTGCCGGTATGCGCGACAGAACCGAAGATTTCAAAGAGGCATGGCTTGACGTCTGCTTCAATCAGTTCCACGATATACTCTGCGGCTGCTCGATAATGGAGGCATATGACGATGTTAACGCTTCTATGGGTCACGCGCTAACGATATCAGACAGAATACAGAATGAGGCGTTCCTGCGTATTTCACGCAGAATAGATACCTGGATTGACGGCGTTTCTGACCCCGTTTGCGAGGTCAGAGGCCACTCTTGCGGCAAGTTCCCGCGTCCCGTGGTTGTGTTTAACCCGCTCTCTTTCCCGGTCAAAGCACCGGTCAGAACATATCACCCGTCAAAGCAGGTGACCGATGATGCGGGCAACGATGTGATTTTCAGCAATGTCCGCTCCTCGCGCTCCAATGACTCCCATCTCGACACGGTGTTCATTGCCGATGTCCCCGCAATGGGCTATGCCGTCTATTGGCTCAAATCCTGCTGGGACGAAAACCGCGACCTGCCGGAGATACATATCGATACGGATGTTTCCGCTTCCGGCTTCTCGATGGAGAACGAGTATCTCAAAGTCAAGTTTGACGAGCAGACGGGATTTATAACTTCGCTTGTCGATAAATTGAGCGGATATGACTACGCATCCGCAGATAAGCCCATCGCGGTGCCGACTGTTATAGACGACCACGAGACCGACACATGGGCGCATATGGTGTTCAGATTCCATGATATCAAAGGTATCATGAAGCTCGAAAAAATTGAGTTTATTGAGAATGGTAACGCAAGAGCTGTTATACGAACGCGCCACAGCTTCGGCGGATCGTATCTTGTTCAGGACTTCATTCTTGCGAGCGGACAGAAGGTTCTCCGTTCCAAATGCAAAGCACTCTGGACGGAAGATTTCACGCTGCTCAAGATGAGTTTCCCGGTCGGCGGAGAGAACAGAATAAATACTTATGAGATTCCCGGCGCATATATCAAACGCCCGACAAACGGCGAGGAAGAGCCTGCGGGACGCTGGGGCGCGATAAGCTTTGCCGACGGCGGCAGAAGAACGCTTGCCGTGGTCAACGACTCGAAGTATTCATACGACTGCCCGGACAACGACCTGCGCCTTACGGTTATCAGAAATGTTATCTTTGCCGATCACTATTCGGATCGCCCTGCGGCAAACTTCAATTTCACCGACGAGGGAATGCAGAGATTTGAATACGGTATTTTCGTCGGCGATGGTGAAGCCGAGAAAAGCGGCATTATGAATGAAGCGGCAAAGTTTAATATCCGTCTCATGGCTGTTCCGGAAAGCTTCCACAAGGGCACATTGCCGCAGAGAAAGAGCTATCTGTCGGTTGACAAGGATAATATAATAATGACCGCTTTCAAGTTCTGCGAGGACGGCAGCGGCGACTGCATCATGCGTTTCTATGAGACTCGCGGTGAGGACACAAAAGCGCATATTATCTGCGAATCGTTCAATGCCGATTTTGAAGCCGAGTTCGGTCACAATGAGATAATGACATTCCGCATTTCAAAAGACGGCAATGTAAAAGAGACGAACTTCCTTGAGGGTATAGTATAATAAGCGAAAGCCGGAGTGAATAAACTCCGGCTTTTTCGTCCTTTTTGCTCCAAACGACTTGTATCAATAATATTTTATGTTATAATTGGGTTGCAACTCAGGAAAGCGTTAGGAGCGCAAATCTTTGGCAAAGAGAAGCAGTGTTATCGAAGCAAAAAACAGAATACTCTCTGCCTGCGTGAAAATGTTCATAGAAAAGGGCTACAGAGAGACCACCATGCTTGATATAATCAGAGAAGCAGGAGTCTCGGCGGGAACATTTCAGAATATTTTCCGTACCAAGGACGGAGTACTCACAGAACTCGTCAATTTCAGTTTGACAATCAGTTCAGTACCGCTGAAAGCATTGTTGGCGGAAGCAGCGATCCCGTGCTTCTGTATTCGGTTGAACTGGCGGTTCAGATGACTCTTGCGGAGCTGAATGAAAATCTCAGGCAGATATATGTCGAAGCTTATACGCAGCCGAAAATAAACGAATACATATGCCAAAAAACATCTTCAGAGCTTTATAAGCTGTTCGGCGGTATAATGCCGCAATATTCGGAGAGCGATTTCTATGAGTCGGATATCGGCAACGCCGGTATAATGCGCGCCTATATGGCTCGCCCGTGCGACAAGTATTTTACGCTCGAAAGAAAGCTCGAAAAACTTCTCAGAATGACTCTCAATTCATTTGATATCTCGAAAGATAAGCAGAATCAGGTTGTTGACTACATCGATTCACTTGATATCCGCAGTATCGCAGACGGCGTGATGCAAAAGCTCTTCGAGACTCTTGCGATGAAATTCGATTTCAGCCTCGCTTGAACGATACCACTAATTTTGAATACCTCTGTTCTCATATCTCTTAGCAGTTGGACTGTCACCGTGAAAGCGGCGGCAGTCCTCTGCTTTTTGCGTATATAAAAAGCAGGCGAGATAAATTCTCGCCTGCTTTTGGTTTTACCAACCTGTTACATATCTGTTGAGCGTGTCTTCAATGCCGCCGATGACGGAATTCTGGTCGTCTATAAGCCTGTCGCAGCCCACTCGGAAAACCATAACTCCGCCCGCTCCGATGAGCAGGGCATAGGCTGTCTTTTTTATCTCCGGCAAACGCGCAGATGAGCAGATAAATAAGATTGACTGCCGCGCACGCGCATATTACGCCGAGAAGAGTTGGAACGAATTTGTCCCCGAGCGGATAGATATCTGCTATCCAGCCGTATGTCCATGTTGCACTGCTCAAAAATACTGCGGCGCAGACGCTGAGCACAAAGCTCGTGTAGGCGAAAGCGCGGGAATTTATCGCGCTTCCGACTTTTTGAAAAATTTTATATCAGGACCCCTTTCGGTTCTTTTTATATCAATTGCAGTGTAATATACAGGTATATTTTAGTCAAGCGGCATTTTGATATAAAAAACTGCCCGACCGCACAGTTGTTGCACTATGCAGTCGGGCATTATAATTTTGTTATTTGCAGACGAGCTCGCCGTTTTCAACATCAACGGTTATGGTCGAATCCGCGTCAAGGTCGCCGGAGAGAATCTTTCTCGCGACAAGGGTCTCGAGGCTGCTCTGCAGGTATCTGCGAAGCGGTCTTGCACCGTAAACGGGATCGAATCCGCGGTCGATGATGAGCTCCTTGGCGGCGTCGGTAACTTCGAGTCCGAGGCTCTTGTCCGCAAGACGCTTCTTGAGGGAGTCAAGCATGATGTCGATGATGCCCTTGAGGTTGTCTTTAGTCAGCGGGCGGAAGAATATCGTCTCGTCAAGACGGTTGAGAAACTCGGGACGGAAGCTGCGGCGCAATTCGTTCATGACACCCTCGCGTGCCTCTTCGGAGATATTGCCGTTCTCGTCGATGCCGTCGAGCAGATACTGGCTGCCGAGGTTCGAGGTGAGGATGATTATCGTGTTTTTGAAGTCCACGGTGCGTCCCTGACTGTCGGTTATACGACCGTCGTCGAGCACCTGGAGCAGAATGTTGAATACATCCGGGTGTGCCTTTTCAATCTCGTCGAACAGCACGACGGAATAGGGTTTACGGCGTACCGCCTCAGTAAGCTGACCGCCCTCATCGTATCCGACATATCCGGGCGGCGCTCCGATAAGACGGGAGACGGAGTATTTCTCCATGTATTCGGTCATATCGATACGAACCATGTTGTGCTCGTCGTCAAACAGGCAGTCTGCAAGAGCCTTCGCAAGCTCCGTCTTGCCGACGCCGGTGGGACCTAAGAACAGGAAGCTGCCGATAGGCTTGTTGGGGTCTGAAATGCCTGCACGGGAGCGGAGGATAGCCTCTGTGACTTTCTGAACCGCCTCGTCCTGACCGACAACGCGCTGATGGATAACATCGTCGAGGTGGAGCAGCTTCTCACGCTCGCCCTCCATGAGCTTTGCAACGGGTATACCGGTCCATTTTGCGACTATGGTCGCTATCTCTTCCTCGGTCACGGTGTCGTGGACAAGGGTATTTTCGGTGCGCTGTTCGCTCTTCTTTTCGGCTTCTGCGAGACGCTTTTCAAGAGAGGGAAGATCGTAATATTTGAGCTTTGCCGCTTTTTCGTATTCGTAGTGAAGTTGAGCCTGCTCAATATCTGCGTGAGTCTGCTCGATTTCCGACTTGAGCTTCTTGACCTCATCGACGCTCTGTTTTTCGGCCTCCCAGCGCGACTTCATCTCGTTGAACTTGTCTTTGTATTCGGCAAGCTCGGCGCCGAGCTTCTCAAGACGCTCCTTAGAGAGCTTATCGGTCTCTTTTTTCAGAGCCATCTCTTCGATTTCAAGTTGCATTATCTTGCGGCGTACATCGTCAAGCTCAGAAGGCATTGAGTCGATCTCGGTGCGGATGGAAGCACACGCCTCATCGACAAGGTCGATTGCCTTGTCGGGCAGGAAACGGTCGGTAATGTATCTGTCCGAAAGGGTAGCGGCGGCGACAAGTGCACTGTCGTGTATGCGAACGCCGTGATAAACTTCATAGCGCTCCTTGAGTCCTCTGAGTATCGAAATCGTGTCTTCAACAGTAGGCTCGTTTACCATAACGGGCTGGAAACGACGCTCAAGAGCGGCGTCCTTTTCAATATATTTGCGGTATTCGTCGAGCGTAGTTGCGCCGATGCAGTGCAGCTCGCCCCTTGCAAGCATGGGCTTCAAAAGGTTACCTGCGTCCATGCTGCCTTCGGTCTTGCCTGCGCCGACTATTGTGTGCAGCTCATCGATGAAGAGCAGTATCTTGCCCTCGGATTTCTTTATCTCTTCGAGCACAGCCTTGAGTCTCTCTTCAAACTCGCCGCGGTACTTTGCGCCGGCGATAAGCGAACCCATATCAAGGCTGAAAACAGTCTTGTCTTTAAGTCCCTCGGGCACATCGCCGCGTACTATTCTCTGCGCGAGACCCTCGGCGATAGCAGTCTTGCCGACGCCGGGCTCGCCGATAAGCACGGGGTTGTTCTTGGTTTTTCTCGAAAGAATACGAATGACATTTCTTATCTCCGTGTCACGGCCGATAACGGGATCAAGCTCGTTTTCGCGCGCACGCTTGACAAGGTCGGTGCCGTATTTCGAAAGTGCGTCGTAAGTATCTTCGGGGTTGTCACTGGTTACCGGGCTTGTCTTGACCTTTGAAAGCTCATCGACAAAAGCATTCTTGGTTATGCCGTGAGTATTGAATATTTTTCTGATTTCCGGAGTCATGTTCGTGAATATGCCGAGCATAAGATGCTCAACCGAAACATATTCGTCGTTCATGCTCTTTGCCGTCTTTTCGGCGGTGCGGATAACGCGGTCGGTCTCCGAAGAGAGATACATCTCGCCGCCGGAAACCTTGGGGAGAGTGGCGATATAAGAATCAAGCTCGCCGAGAACGGTGTTGCAGTCAACGCCCATCTTGCCGAACAGGGAGGGGATGAGTCCGCCGTCCTGATCAAGCAGAGAGTAGAGCAGATGTTCTGGGACGAGCGACTGGTTGTCGTTCTCTCTTGCTATGTTCTGCGCGTTCTGTATTGCCTCAACGGTCTTCTGAGTATAGTTCTGAGTGTTCATAAAATCACCTGCTTAGTCTGAGTTTGGAGTTATATTATTATTGACTGCCGCGCGATGTATTCGGCGTAGCAGTGCTCGATATCTGCCGGAGAATATCTGCCGGCAAGGA
>ERZ809224.2083-NODE-2083-length-13066-cov-6.781493_pt1 | contig 13066 bp, 10 predicted proteins | sample MGYA00520513_ERZ809224 | MGnify/ENA primary metagenome ERZ809224 (study PRJEB31576, sample SAMEA3212658) | Homo sapiens | biome: human-gut; feature: human gut; material: fecal | place: Sweden | collected 2012 ...
GGATGCACGTCTGCGCCGTCCACGGCGCGACCGCGGAGCAGTACCAGAGCGCGATCGACGCCGTGCTCGAAACGGCGCCCAACATCATTATCGACGACGGCGGCGATCTCGTCCACCGGATGCACACGAAGTATCCGGAGCTTATCTCTCAGGTCATCGGCGGCTGCGAGGAGACGACGACCGGTATATTGCGCCTGCTGGCGATGGACCGCGCCGGGGAGCTGCGTTTTCCGATGATGCTCGTCAACGACGCGGACTGCAAGCACCTTTTCGATAACCGCTACGGCACCGGCCAGAGCGTCTGGGACGGCATCATGCGCACGACGAACCTCATCGTCGCGGGCAAGGAGGTCGTGGTCTGCGGCTACGGCTGGTGCGGCAAGGGCGTGGCGATGCGCGCGCACGGTCTCGGTGCGCGGGTCATCGTCACGGAGGTCGACCCCGTGCGCGCGATCGAAGCGCACATGGACGGCTTTACCGTCCTCCCGATGGACGAGGCGGCCAAGCGCGGCGACATTTTCGTTACCGTCACGGGCTGCGACGATGTGATCTCCGCGCGTCACTTCCCCATGATGAAGGACGGCGCGATCCTCTCCAATGCCGGCCACTTCGATGTGGAGGTCAATGTGGCGGCGCTGCGCGAAATGGCCGCGGAGCACTACGAGGCGCGCCATAACATCGAGGGCTACGTTCTCCCGAACGGAAAAACACTCTTCGTGCTGGCGGAGGGGCGGCTCGTGAATCTCGCCTCCGGCGACGGCCATCCGGCGGAGATCATGGATATGAGCTTTGCGGTGCAGGCTATGAGCGCCAAATATCTCGCCGACCACCGCGCGGAGCTTCACCCCGGCGTCATCCGCGTCCCGCACGAGATCGACGACGCCATCGCCCGCAAAAAGCTCTCCACGCTCGGCATCACCATTGATACGCTCACCGACGAGCAGAAAAAGTATCTTGGTGTTTAAATTATGTAAACTAAGACAGCGCCCTGCGGAAATGCAGGGCGCTGTCTTTTAAGTTTATAAATTTACATAATATGATTTACATAATTTTGAACTTTCGGCATTTGGAAATCGCCTCACGGTGCTTCTGCTGCGCGGCGAGAAGATACCAGTGCTTGGCCTCGTCCATGTTCTTCTCAACACCCTCGCCGTTTTCATAAAGTGTGGCGAGATTGTACTGCCCGTCGCGGTCACCGTGCTCGGCGGCGCGCTGCGTCCAGTAAAGCGCCTTGGCGAGATCCTTTTCCACGCCGAGACCGCGGTAGTAGAAGTACCCGACCTGACATTCGGCGAGGGGATAGCCCTTTTCGGCAAGCTCCAGATGACCGGCGAAGCACTTGTCGTACTGCTCCGTGTCCCAGTATTTTTCGATCAGCTCGTCACACCGGGCCAGCTCCGGGCAGGGCTTGTAATAACTTGATGCCATGCGACTACCCCCTTACTGGAACAGGGGCACAAGCCCGACGACCAGAATTATAATGATAAGGATCGGCAGAATGTACCGGAAGTAAACTTTGAATTTCGGGGACATTTTGATGCCCGTGCCTTTGTTGCACTCGGCGAGATACTTATCAAAGCCCCAGCCGCGCTTGCTCACGCAGAACAGCAGATAGACAAGCGAGCCGATCGGCAGCAGCAGGGAGCTGACGAGAAAGTCCTCAAAATCGAGAATGTCCTTGCCGGGCATCGGGTGGAAGCCGCTCCAGACGTTATAGCCGAGAACGCACGGGATGCTGGTAAGAAAGAGAACCGCGCCGACGATGCCGACGGACTTTTTGCGGCTCCAGCCCCAGTTGTCGCACGCGCTCGCGATCAGGTTTTCAAAGACCGCCGTCACGGTGGAGAAGCTCGCAAACGTCATAAAGAGGAAGAAGAGCGAGCCCCACACGCGGCCGCCGGGCATGTCGAGGAAGATTTTGGGCAGCGTCATAAAAATGAGCGCGGGGCCATGGTCCAGCTCCACATTGTAGCTGAAGCAGGCGGGGAAGATGATGAGACCGGCCATGATCGCCACGAATGTGTCCAGCGCGCAGATGCGCACCGCTTCGCCGGTGAGAGTGTGGTCGTCATGCATGTAGCTGCCGAAGATCTCCATGGCGGCAATGCCGAGACTGAGCGTAAAGAACGCCTGATTCATGGCGTTCGTGATGACGTTGAAAATGCCGACGGAGCGGATCGTGTCCATGTTCGGACGCAGATAGAAATCAATGCCCTTGGCCGCGCCGGAGAGCGTCAGACTGTGCACGGCAAGCACGACGATGAGCGCCAGGAGGCACACCATCATGATCTTCGTGACCTTTTCGAGCCCCTTCTGCACGCCGCCGGAGCACACGAGCAGACCGCCCGCCACGGTGATCGCCATGAAAATGCCCATTTCCACGGGATTGCCGAGCATGTTGGCAAACACGCTGTCAGACGTTTCCACTGTGACGGTCGTGAACGCGCCGGAGACGAACTTGAAGAAGTAGGCGAGCATCCAGCCGGAGACGGTGGTATAGTACATCATCAGCAGCAGACAGCCGATGACGCACGCCCAGCCGTGCCAGTGCCATTTGCTCCCGGCGGGCTCAAGAGCTTTGTAGCCGAGAACGGCGCTCTTCCTGCTCGCGCGGCCGACGGCCAGCTCCATCGTCATCACGGGGATGCCCATAATGATGAGGAACAGCAGATAAAAGAGGACGAAATACCCGCCGCCGTTCTGGCCGGCCAGATACGGGAACTTCCATACGTTTCCAATGCCGATGGCGCATCCGGCGCTCACAAGAATGAACCCGATGCGCGAATTGAAGTTTTCTCTCTTCATTTTCTTTCCAACTCTCTTGGTAGTATGTAGAATGTCAGTATCATACCACGCAGATCGATTTAAAGCAATAAAAGGAGAAAAAAGATTTGCGGGATTTCGGGGGGCAAAATCCTTTAATGGAGACATGCAGCTTTTTCAAAATAATGCATCAGCTAAAAAGGTGCTTATCCGATTCCGAAAAAGCGGTCGAAGAACGCCGTCAGCTTTTCAATGACTGTCCGCTTCTTTACTGCGCGGTTTCCGCCGCCGAAACGGGAGATCGGCGGCATAAGCTTGTCGATGTCTGTGCCTGTCGTTTTGACAGAGCCGTCACGGAACGCTCTGTCCATAAAACGGCGGGTCTCCTCATCTTTCAAATTCTCTTCTTGGATAATTGTGGCAAGCTGGTGTTCCTTTTCCTCTGCAACAAAAGTGCGCCATTCCAGCATCACATCCGACACATCATTAATACCTGCAATAAAGGTTTCAATCAGTGCCTTCTTACTGCGCAATTCGGGGCTTGCATCCACTGCCTTCTGGATCGTAATAAGGATTTCCTTATCGTCGCAGTGGGAATTGTGATACTTTTGGACGAGCATCAGAATGTAGTCAATATTGATCTCGATCTGCTTGATGAGTTCGATTTCAAAGACAATATCGTCCGTGATGTCCTCTTTTTCGCCGCCGGGTTTGCGGTTCTTCCATTCATCCCGCAGGTCCTGATAGCGGCCGAGGTAGTCTTGGAAGTCTCGCTCGCTCGAAATCTCATTTCCGACAAATTCGTCAAAGGAAGTCAGCAGGTTACGCATCCGCAGAATTGCACCGAACAATACGATAAATTCCTTCTGGCGCTGTTCACCCGTGATACGCTCTTCGGACAGCGGAAACTTGGCCGTCAACTCATCGATCATATCCCGGTAGCCCGGACGATATTTTCCGTCGCGATCTTCGTAACCAAAGTAGTAATCTTTGTAGCCACGCATCAGCACAATGCCGCCCGCTTCCTTATCGCCAAAAAGCGAGATAGCGGCATCCGTGCGTTTTTGCAGATTGCGGAAGCATACAATGTTGCCGAACACCTTGATGGAATTGAGAATCCGGTTGGTGCGGGAATATGCTTGAATCAGCCCGTGCATTTTCAGGTTTTTATCCACCCACAGCGTATTCAGCGTCGTGGCGTCGAAGCCGGTCAGGAACATATTGACCACGATCAGCAGGTCAAGTTCCTTGTTCTTCATCCGCAGGGAAACATCCTTATAGTAATTCTGGAATTTGTCCCCGTCTGTGGAATAGTTGGTGTGGAACATCCCGTTGTAGTCACGGATGGCCGCATCCAGAAAATCACGGGAACTTTGGTCAAGTGCGGAGGTATCCTCCGGATTCTCCTCGTCAAGAATACCATCCGTTTCTTCCTCATTCGCTCCATAGCTGTAAATGACGGCAACCTTCAGCCGCTTCTGCGGATTTTCCGCCATTTGCCTATGAAACTCGGCGTAGTAGAGCTTTGCAGCATCCACGCTGGACACGGCAAAGATGGAGTTGAACCCGCTGACCCGCTGCTTCTGCTTGATTTCCTCGATCTGCTGTCTGCCGCTTGTGGTAACTACTTCGCTAATGTTTTTCAGCACGCTGAAGGTGTAGGTCTTATCGCCACGATATGTTTTCTGGTCAAAATGCGTCAGAATGTAATCCGTGACCAGTCGGATGCGTTCCGGGGCAAGAAACGCCTTTTCCCGGTTGATGTCCCAAACTTCCTTGTCGTCAATATCCGGCTCGGCATCCATTGTCTTGATGTAGTCCACCCGGAAGGGCAGCACGTTCTTATCGTTGATGGCATCCACGATGGTATAGGCGTGAAGCTGGTCGCCAAACGCTTGCGCTGTCGTGCGGAGAGTCGGCTTTTTGCTTACCCCTGCATTATCCGCAAAGATGGGGGTGCCTGTGAAGCCGAACAGATTGTATTTTTTAAAGTACTTTGTGATCGCCTGGTGCATATCACCGAACTGGCTGCGGTGGCATTCGTCAAAGATGATGACCACCCGCTTATCAAATACGGAATGTCCGACGTTCTTTTTGATAAAAGTCGCAAGCTTCTGAATAGTGGTGATAATGATCTTGGCGTTATCGTCTTCCAACTGGCGCTTTAGGACCGCCGTTGAGGTATTGCTGTTGGCAGCGCCCTTTTCAAAGCGGTCGTATTCCTTCATCGTTTGATAGTCCAGATCCTTGCGATCCACAACGAAAAGCACTTTGTCAATATAGTCCAGCTTGGTGGCAAGCTGCGCCGTCTTGAAGGAAGTCAGTGTTTTGCCGCTGCCGGTGGTGTGCCAGATGTACCCGCCACCCGCTACGGTACCGTATTTCTTATAGTTGTTAGCGATCTCAATGCGGTTCAAAATGCGCTCGGTGGCGACGATTTGATATGGCCGCATCACCAGCAGCATATTTTCCGCCGTAAATACGCAGTAACGGGTAAGAATATTCAGAATGGTGTGCTTGCAGAAAAAGGTCCTGGTAAAGTCCACAAGATCGGGGATAATGCGGTTGTTCGAATCCGCCCAGAACGAAGTGAACTCAAAGCTATTGCTGGTTTTGGACTTTTTGGCTTTCTGCGCTTTGGCATCCTTGATATGGTTGAAACGGGTGGTATTGGAATAATACTTTGTATTTGTGCCGTTGGAGATCACGAAGATCTGCACGAACTCATACAACCCGCTGGACGCCCAGAAGCTGTCCCGTTGATAGCGGTCGATCTGGTTGAATGCTTCCCGGATGGGAACACCCCGGCGCTTCAGCTCGATATGGATCAGCGGCAGACCGTTGACCAGCACCGTCACATCATAGCGATTATCGTGAGCAGCGCCCTCCTCGGCGGAAATGGCATACTGATTGATGACCTGCAGGCTGTTGTTGTGTATGCACTTCTTGTCAATAAGCTGGATATTTTTGCTTTCCCCGTTATCCCGGCGGAGCACCTGCACATAGTCCTCCTGAATCAGGCGGGTCTTTTCGAGAATGCCGGAGTTGGTGTTTGCCAGCACCTCGTCCCAGAAACGCTTCCATTCGCCGTCCGTAAAGCGATAGTTATTCAGCTTTTCCAGCTGCGTCCGCAGATTGGTGATTAGGTCAGCCTCTTTATGGATGGTCAGACGCTCATAACCCAGCTCGCAAAGCAGACGGATAAACTCCTTTTCCAAGTCCGCTTCGCTCTGATAAGCCTCCGAGCGTTTGGACTGCGGCTTGTATTCGGTGACAACAGTGCTTTCGCTGCTTTGGGCAACGATGTTGAAATAGCTCACGGGCTACCTCCTTCCGGGTCAATCTGCCGGTGTGAAAGTCAGCAGCTTGTCCCTGTAATATTCGTATTGCTTCTGCCGTGCTTCAATTTCGGCGGGCAGACCCGATGAAAGGTCGGTGCAAAGGGTGTCAAAACGGTCGAGAATGGAGACAATGCGAGCTTGCTCCTTAAGTGGAAAAACTGGAACGGGAGTATTCTCTATTTGCGTTATTGTGTAATGGGCAATTGTGGCGTTGTGAGTAATACTTTTTAAGTAATCTCTAAATTTAGTAGAGCAAAAGTAATGATATAAAAATTTGCTTAGGATATGTTCGTTTCTTTTAATACAAATAAGATCTGCGTCTTTTACATAGATTGGCGCATCGTTGGGAATAATATATGGAATCCCGATGGTTCCACCTCCAGTAACTAAAATATCATCTTTTTCAATTTTTCCAGACTTTGCAGACAATCTTTCATACAGCTCTCGAGAAATATATGCTTTTCCTCTTGTATTTTTTCCACCATTAAAAGCTGATACAACATCACTTGATCTAAAAAATGGAACTCCTTCGTTTGTCCATTCATCTTTATGTACACGTGATGCAGAAAACACTCTTGTAAGTTTACCTATTTTCTTTGTATCAACCTCCGAATAAGAATCAAACAGTTTATCCCTATAATACGCATACTGCTGTTTTCTTGCGGTAAGCTCTGCGGTAAGCTCTGCGGTAAGCTCTGCGGTAAGCTCTGTGAAATTGTCCAGTATTCGGACAATTTCGCGCTGCACCGGCAGCGGCGGGACGGGAATCCTAATAGCCTTTATATCTGGCACGCTTGAGTGAACGACCTTACTCTTAACTTTTCCTTTGCTCTTTTGCTTTTGCGCATCCAATGTTGAAAGCGCATAGGACAAATATTTGGGGTCTTCGTTGTGCTTAAGAACAACAATATCACCACCGGCCAAGCAGGTTTTGTGACCAATATATGCACAGCACTTTGCGATATCCTCTACACTTTCACCTGTAATAGCGAAAAGAATATCACCATAGTCAAAGTATTTCTTGCTTGTTAAAAGAGTCTCGTCTGTGTGTGACACACAATCTTCAAACCATACGCCGTAAGTGGTATAGATTTCCCCATATCGAACGCATGGCGTACCGCTTTCACGAACTTGGTCTCTCGTAATGCCCGAGCCCCGGAAAATATCGGTTGCGATTTCGCCGAGCGTCTTATAGGTAACACCTTCTGGGCAAAGTTCTTGAATCAATTCTTCAAGTTTGCTCATCTCATATTAATCTCCATTAGTATTCTACATTCTTCGCATAAGATATTTGGGGTAATCCCTCATGTACTCTTGTGTCCGACTGCTTGTCATGTCTATAAAACATAGCTTCGGGGGCTGAAGTTGCATTTTTTCATTGTGTTTATATGGCATAAACCAAATAACAAAATCTAAATCAGACTTAAATAAACATTCCATAAATCGTTTGTCTATAAATGGAACGTGAGGTGTAGCCAGAACCTGATAAACCCTATTTGAATCATATGGAGCTGCTGCATCCATAATATTGCTGTGCTGTAGATATGATTCGGTCTCATCCATCACTAAAAAGCCCATCTTGTATCCCGGATGCAATTCACGGCATCTCGGAATTCGCGCAATATGTGAAGAAAACACCCTTTGAGCGTGATTATAATAGTTCTGATAGTTATGAATTTTATCATAATCACCGTCAGGAACGGCATTTATAAAAATGTTGTCCTCGGACACATTTGGAAACACATCCCTTATCTCCTGTAACAGATTCCGCTCTCGTTTGAGTGTTGGGTTATTATATACCTTTTTTCCTCGCTTTGTTGTTATGACTGTTTCGCTATCATTTACTCGCATAACATCAAACATTAATCTATGGTCTATCGAAAAATAGTCTGGAGGTTCATTTGCGTGGCCATTGTTTGCCGTCCATTTAGGCAACTCTTTCATTGCGCAAATAAGGGACTTTTCAAATTTGCTATTCGTCAATAAAGTGATCTGCTTACGCGGTATCCTATGCACATCTTTTATTATGTTTTCCTCATTATCGAGCCGCCCCATATAAGTCACCCCTCAATCTCCCCAATAATCCGGTCGATTTCCTCTCTCAATTTCTGTTCCCGTGCGACGATTTCCGCAATTTCTGCATTCAACTTTACGATGTCGACCTTCTCACGGGTGTCCTCCTGCTCCACATAGGTGGAAACAGAGAGATTATAATTGTTCTGTTTGCTGCCGACTTCGTCGTTCGGCACAAGGCGGGCAAAGTGCTGCTCGTCCCTGCGCTCCGCCACGGCGGACACGATGCGCCGGATATTGTCATCGGAAAGCCGGTTGTTCTTTGTGACCTTCACAAACTCCTTGGAGGCATCCACAAACAGAACGGCGTTGTCTGTCTTGTTCTTTTTCAGCAACATGATGTCCACCGCGATAGTTACATTCATAAACAAGTTGGATGGTAACTGGATGATGGCATCTACATAGTTGTTGTCTACCAGATATTTGCGCATCTTCTGCTCTGCACCGCCACGATACATAATGCCGGGAAAGCAGACGATGGCTGCCGTACCGTTGGAAGCCAGCCACGAAAGGCTGTGCATAATAAACGCCATATCGCCCTTGGAGGCGGGAGCCAGCACTCCGGCAGGCGCAAAACGAGGGTCGTTGATGAGCAGCGGGTTCTTATCACCCTCCCATGGAACAGCAAATGGTGGATTGGACACAATCAGTTCAAAGGGCTGGTCGTCCCAATGCTGCGGGCTGAGCAGCGTATCTTCCCGCACAATGCTGAATTTGTCAAACTCGATGTTATGCAGGAACATATTGATGCGGCAGAGGTTGTAAGTGGTCAGGTCGATCTCCTGCCCATAGAAGCCACGCTCGATATTGTCCTTGCCCAGCACTTTTTCCACCTTCAGCAGCAGAGAGCCGGAACCGCAGGCGGGGTCATAGACCTTGTTGATCTTCGTCTTGCCGATGGTGCCCAGGCGGGCCAGCAACTCCGAAACATCAGCAGGCGTGAAATACTGCCCGCCTTTTTTGCCGGCATTGGCGGCGTACATTCCCATCAGATACTCGTAGGCATCGCCAAACAGGTCGGGGTTGATGCCATCGCTGGAGAACAGCGGCATCTGCGCCACGCCGTTCAGAAGTTCTACCAGCACCTTGTTGCGCTTTGCGACGGTTTCACCGATGGCCTTGCTGTTCACATCGAAATCATCGAACAGCCCGGCAAAGTCGTTTTCCGCATCACCACTGGTTGCACTGCTTTCAATGTGGTTGAATACCCGCTCCAGCGTTTCGTTCAGATTGTCGTCCTTATCGGCACGGGCGAGAACATTGCAGAACAACTCCGAGGGCAAAATAAAAAAGCCCTTTTCCTGCACCAGACCTTCACGGGCAGGCTCCGCATCGGCGTCGGACATCTTGGCGTAATCAAAGTCCTTGTTCCCGGCAGCGTGTTCGCCCTCGTTGATATAGGCAGTGAAGTTCTCCGAAATATAGCGGTAGAACATCGTGCCCAACACATAAGATTTAAAATCCCACTCTGCCACATGACCTGCGTGAACAAGGTCGGTGGCGATTTTATAGATACGGCGGAACAGCTCGTCCCGCTCCTGAGTTTTCTTTACATCAGCCATGCTATTTACTCCTTCTGGGCAATCCACGCCGCTTCGATCTCGTCAAAGGGGATGTTATTTCCCTCACAAAAAGCCTTGATTTTCTTCATTGCCGTGATATTCGGCTTGGTTTTGGCGTTTTCCCAACGGTTTATCGTTCCAACGGATATATTCAGCGTTTTTGCGAAATCCTCCTGCGACAACAGGGCTTTCTTACGCATAATCCGGATCAGCTCGCTTAAAGGTGTCATCAAACAGTTCTCCTTCCAGAAGATTAACGCCACTATATCATCAACCTATCATTTTCTCAATATTTTTTAGCGAAATAGGGGAGGAACAGTCGTAAAAGCAGGTGCTGTGAGGTCATTAATGGCAGGCTGGTCGGACGAGAAATCCCATCAAGCAGGAAAGGTATATAGCAAAAATGTCATCCCCCCGCGATGCAGGGGGATGACATTTTTGGTACGCCAGACGGGATTTGAACCCACGACCTTTGGCTCCGGAGGCCAACACTCTATCCAGCTGAGCTACTGGCGCATTTATCAGCCTAATTATTATAGCAAGCCGGAACGGAAAAGTAAAGAGGAATTTTCCCATGGTTTTCGACAATGGCGCGAAACAGGAAAGAATAGAATTGACCGGCTGCTTTTCAGGGCAGCCGGTCTCGCATGGGGGATCAACAAAGAGAAAAGGATGGAGATGGATCGATATATAACAACCGGGAAAGGGGAGCCCCGGTGTGTTACCAATTTTATTTTACAAGCTCGCGGCCCAGTTCGCGGCAGGCTTCAAGCTCGATGTCGCCGGGGGTCTCGCAGCAGATGACGCTCTCGCACACGAGAGAGATGTTCGCGCCGCGGCAGTCCTGTTCCCAGGTGCGCATCCATTCGCCGTCGCCCCAGCCGTAGGAGCCGAAGAGCGCCGCGCTCTTGCCGACAAACTGCTTCTTGCAGGAGGAGAACATCGGCTCGAAAACGTCCTCTTCGAGAACTTCGGAGCCCATGGCCGGGCAGCCGAGCGCCACGGCGTCAAGCCCGGCGAGATCGGCGGCGCTCACGGCGTCCGCGCTGAGAAGGGAGACCTCGGCTCCGGCGCCTTTCATGCCCTCGGCAACGGCGTTTGCCATGGTCTCGGTGTTGCCGGTGCCGCTCCAGTAAATAACAGCTGCTTTTTTCATAACAGAATCTTCCTTTCCGGCGCATCACACCGCGACGGCGAGCTCGGCGATACCGCAGCCGGCTTCGTACCGTTCGCAATAGATGTCCGTGCATTTTTTATATTTGGCAAAAAGCTCTTTCGCTTTCTTCTCGTCGCCATAGACCTTCCACAGGCCGCTGAGCTTGTAGTTGGCGGCGCGATTTTCGATAAAGCCCTTTACATCCTCGGGGGGATAGCTGAGAAACAGCCCGATCTCGTGCGGGAACTCTTCGCCGCTGCGCAGCTTGCGCGTGAGCGCTGCAAGACATTTTCCGCAGCTTTCGCAGGGGTAACCCTCCTGCCGGAGCAGCTCGGCAGCTTCACTGTTTTGCAGATCGCGGGAAAGCTCCGCCGGGCGGAAGAGATAAAGGAGAACGTTCTTTTCGGAATAACGCAGCGGCAGCAGGCAAAGCCCTTTCGGAGCAAAGCAGCGGTTAAGCTGCCGCAAAGATTCTTCCACGCTTTTGCGGGAAGTATACGCACAGGTGAACAGGCTTCCCGTCTTGATCCCCGCCAGTGTGGGTGCGCCCAGTCGGACGATCACTTCTTCAGACATTCGTGAGTCCTCCTTCCGGGCCGCACCGCACAAAGGGGTGAGAGATAATGTGACATGGTGGAAAAGCATACATTCGGGGAAGCGTTTCCCTGTTTGCAAGGTTATCATACGCTAACCGCAAAGCCGCATCCGCTCCAAAATGAGCGAACGCGGCTCCAAAATGTTGTTTTTGTGTCGGAATTCGGATCAGACCGGCGCGCAGCTGTCGGCGGTCGCGCCGCTGCGGTAGGCGTTGGGGGATACGCCGATGACGCTGCGGAACGCACGGGCAAATTTGCTGGCGTTGTCGTATCCGAACTGCCCGGCAATATCGAGCACCGTCCGGTCGGTGGAACGGAGAAGCTCCGCCGCGGCATGCATTTTCTGAGCGCGCAGAAACGCCGCCGGAGACATGCCGTAAACGCCCTGGAAGCTCTGCAATATCTGCGTGGCCGAGGCGTGGAACTTTGCGGAGAGCTCCGCCGTTGTCGGGCGCTCCTCCGTGGCGGAGAGCAGATACTCGCTCACGGCGGAGGCAAGGGGCACCTGCGCGCCGGAATAGGCCGGGCGCCGCCGCTCGGTCGGAAGCGCGCTGAGGAAGAGCAGCAGCTCCAAAACCTTCACTTTAAAATACCCCTTGCGGATCTCCTCCGGCACGGAGTATAGCTCCGAAAAAATATGCTCCACGCTCGCGGACGAGCGGGCGGCAAAGTAGCCGCCGTTCGCGCAGAACTTTTCCATCAGCGCCGCCGGGCGGACGTTCACGTCCGAGAGCAGGCACGAAAGACACTCCGGCGCCTGCGCCGGGTCGATCGTTACGGTGATGCCGTGATAATGCCCGGTGGGGAAGCGCGCGGCCTCGTCGGAGGCGTCGCTGCGTGAAACGGCCAGATCCCCCGGCGCGAGAAAATAATATTCGTTCCCCAGCTGCTGTTCAAGCCGCCCCTCGCGGCAGTGGCTGATGCGCATGAGCGAGATTCCCGGTGTGTGTTCGAGCCGGCACTCGTGCGCGTGTATGTCGCAGTACGCGATCTCTATGCCCGGAAATACCGGATAGGCAGTCACAACGGCCTCGCCGTCCGCGCTCTCCGGATGCCGGACGAACCGCCCGTCCGCCTCCGCCGCGGCGCAGCCGGTGCAGGCGTTCTTTTTCTCTTTCATGGGTTGCAATACATCTCCTGTTAGCTAATGCTAACCATAAAATAGCACGATTTAGCCGAAAGTGCAAGAGCGGCGTCTTGACGGCGGGCGGCGCGGCGGATATTTCGCCGCTTTCTCCCGTATTTCCTTGACTTTTTTACAGCAAAGCTTTAAAATAATAAAACTTTGTGAAAACAGGAAAACAAGCAGGTTTTCCGGTCGAGAGGGAATCGATGAAGAAAAAGAATGTTAAGAGCTTTTCGACCCGCTGGGGGTTCATCCTCGCGTCGGTCGGCTCGGCCGTCGGCATGGCGAACGTCTGGGGCTTTCCGAATAAAATGGGCAGCAATGGCGGAGGCGCATTTCTGCTCATTTATATTCTGTTCGTGCTGATCTTCAGCTATGTCGGTCTCCCGGCGGAGTTCGCCATGGGCCGCCGCGCCGCCACCGGCACGCTCGGCGCTTACGAAAACGCC
>ERZ809224.2085-NODE-2085-length-13054-cov-8.774367_pt1 | contig 13054 bp, 1 predicted proteins | sample MGYA00520513_ERZ809224 | MGnify/ENA primary metagenome ERZ809224 (study PRJEB31576, sample SAMEA3212658) | Homo sapiens | biome: human-gut; feature: human gut; material: fecal | place: Sweden | collected 2012 ...
AAGCCAGTTGTTCGTTTTCCGATTTAAGGAAGACCGCGTGTTTATTATTCCATTTTCTTTGTAAACATTGTAATTGATAATTCTTTTCCTGCACTGTATAAGGAATCCATTGCTTTTCCGACCCGTCTAAAGCGTAAACTTCAGAACGCAGCATACTTCCCTTTAATGCTCTGCATGCTTCTCTTTTTTCCGCTGGATTCAAAGGTAGAATCCCCATTTCCAAAACAGGTAATAACGTGTCTTCTAATTGCCAGGCTGAAGGATCTTCCTGATAATATTCTTCCGCATATAGACGGCTGATTTTTTCATGGTCATTGAAAAAACCGTTATGGAACCAGGTTTTTGTATAAATAGGAGGAGCGTAATTTTCAAGATCTGAAGAGATGTAATTTTCAGTATCCCATTGTTCTACCATTCCGAAACCCCTGAATTCCCTTTCTATACGGTCGTAATAGCCGTGATGATAAGCGTAGCGGGTCACGAATTTACTTTCAGAAGGTAAATCACAGGTCTCGATCTTTTCCACCACATGCACAGGAAATCCCAATTTTGTGATCCAGGGTTTCGGAGCTTTGTGTAAAGGAAAACCTTCTTTTGTCCACCAGGGTTTGTTTGCCGTTTGATCCTGAAGATAAAACTTAGTGGAAGGAGCGTAATATAATTTGCTTATGGCGCCCATGTTGTTATCAATCTTATGTAATAGAAATGGTTTTTTACCACCGGTCAGTTCTATATATTTGATCCTTTCGCTCCTTCCGGGTAATGGCGTGGACCACACAAGTGCGGAAGTTCCGTTGCCCTCAATGTCGAAAACACTTACATCTGTAAGTGAGTCCACACTGGGAAAGTTAGGAATGATGATGCCTTCGCTCCATCCGTTCCCGGAATAATTTTTCCAATAAACGGTTTCCGTAGCGCCCAGATACAAAATGTCGGTAGTCCCGCTACCATCGATATCGGCCAGCCGCAAACGGGAAGGATCGAAAAGATCATTGTGGTCGAATCTCGGCGCATTGCGCATAGGTCTTTTTTTTCCGAATCGCCCGTAACCGAGATTAGGCCAGTAGCAAATACTCCCGTTCATGATCCGGACAATATCATTTAATCCGTCTCCACTCATATCCGCTATGAAAATAGTTTGCTGCTGCTCCGTAAAAACCACTTTGGGCCCTTGTTCCTCATCTATAGCTTTACTTATACGTTCTAATTCACTATAGCCTTCCTTATTTTTGGAATAAGAGATGAGGAAGCAATTTTCACCGCCGAAAAGAAGATCGGGAAAACCATCCCCGTTAAGATCGATCATCCTAACGCCCGGGTCGTTAAAATCAATATTGGGCATTTCTTTGAACGGCACAAACGGTTGCAATTCTCCTGATTCGTTAAATTCGTGATAACCTTTAATGTTGCCTGTAAGAATCTGGATCTCATTTACCCCGTCGCCATCAATATCTGTGAGTTGCGCTGCCTCCATATTACCCGCTGCGATACCGGGAAGTTCCTGTAATACGAACATTTTCCCCAGGTCAATTTCATCATGATCTTCCGGATCGAACCACTTCCGGTTCCCCAGGTTCGTTTTGTAATGCCACGCCCGGTTACTTTTAATGAGCACTCCGCTAATACCTTCTCCCAAGAGATCGCTGAAAGCGACCTGACTGTTGATCCCGCCCGGCATATTTTCCAAATCCAAAGAATCCAGCGCTTTTGACCTGTCCGGAAGGCGGGGCATCGTGTAGGTGAATTCCAGCGTCGGAAATGTTTCCCTATTATTCGCCGCGTCGTATCCACGGAGTTCCGCTTGTTTTAAGAGACTTATACCGGAAGTAGTATCATATTCCAATATCAATTCTTTAACTTTCGGATTTGCCGTCATGTGGTGATACATTTCGACACTCGTGCATAAGCGGCTGTTACGTACTTCAAATCCGGGTTTGAATACTGAAAAAGCATCGATCCTTTCGTTATTATACCGGAAGCGTAATTCCATAAGGTAATCACATGGAGCCAATATATCCGCTACAGGCTCTGAATTGGCATATTGCACGGAGCTCAGATAGGTATAGGCAATCCCGTTATTTTCTTTCGTATAATTGTAACGGATCATATTCCCGAAAGCATCCCTGCTATATTGTAATTTCCAGCTGAATATCCTGGTTGGATCTTCGGGATCAGCCACACGGGCTTCCTCACTATAGCCATAGAGGCTTACCACATTTTCTTTGCTCGTAATACGCCAAAAGGAAACTCCGTCTGTCATTACGATTTTCTCAATCAGGGCGTTTCCTCCCTCTGTGCGTGGCCGGTAACGCCGGATGCGAGTGTCGTGATCAGATGTCTCGGTAATTCTTCCCTGCCCATCGGTTACAGGAACCAGGTCTTCTGCGTCAGAAAAGATAAAAGTATCCGATTCCTCAATGTCGTGATAGAGAGGTAATTCTTTATCGGTTTTTCTGGTAATGGCGGAGAGGGAAATATTCCAACCTAGGCCAAATTCGGAATTGCCTGTGCCAGAACTGTATTGAAGCGTTAAGGGAGGTGTAAAACCTGAACGGCCCGGTGTTACCGGTAATGGCACTGATACTGAGCCGCTGCCGGTAACAGGATTCACTTCCGTCTTTTCACCTATTCCGCGGATCGCCCCGCCGCCTTTGGGCATCTCAATGCCACCGGGAAGTTTTAAATTATTTTTCAGACCGGATATTCCACCGGACTGATTTTGTTTTTCTCCTTTATCCGGAGATTCTCCTCCGGATAAACTCCCTTTTTGAGGATTTATCATTTCCTGATTATGGTCAGGGAGATCTTTCTGTTTATTATACTGTTTTTTCATATATTATTTTCATTATTTCATGTACAGGATACGGTTTGGATATCAGGCGGAACAATAGTATGTATATTCTGTTTGAAGATCAGATTTAAATGAGTATAGGATAATTTGACAAAACCTATCTATCCTTATTATGGTCTTTAAATTCTTAAAAGATGCCACACCTGTTCATATCGTAACAGGCGTAGCATCTTGAGAATATAATATCTGATTAATTTATCATAAATTTGACAGTCATGTACATATCATCCTTGGCAGAAGGCATTTCGCCTTCGCGGCGGGTAAGAGTAATAAGTATCCCGTTATCGGTTAGGACAGTATTAAGATTCGGATTATCCATTACTTTATTAGGCGAAAAAGATACCGATTGAATAGTGATCTTTTTCCCGGGATTACGCTCCACATAATCCGTTACCATAAAAGGAAGATGTTTTTTCGCGAGAGTAAGAGTTGCGTCATTTCCCTGGCAGAGAGCGTAAAACTGGTCTGCGAATTCATTTTTCAGATTCAGTGAGGTTACGACTCTTCCGTTACTGCCGGATACGGCTTCCATGAGCAGGTTGATATTATCCAGAATATTGTTATTGGCGCCTTCTTTTAATAATCCGCCCGCGTCGCGAGCCGTGTATTTCACATGTAAGATAACATCCGAAATAGAACCGTAATTAAATTTACGCAAAGCATTGGGTAATTCCACCTGCCATCTGCCGATAGCGCCCGCTCCTTCGAAAGGCAGGTAACGTTCATCGCGGAAACTGAACTCGAACATGCCCGAATCATTGTTTCCCGTGCTGGTGGCGATAGATTGGATACCGATAATGTTATGGATAAAACGGCTGTCCTCGATTCCTTTATACCGGTAGGCCTCACCGACTGAAGTACTTTTGCGGAAACGGTTGTTGAGCATACTCAACTTGCAGGTTACACCGCTGTAGGGGCCTGTGACGGACGGGATTGAAATGCTGACGGACTTGATCCTTCGCATATAATGTCCCGGATGGTCGATATCATAGATCTCTTCCGGTATTTCAAAGTTACATAGGCCGTTTTTCCGTAATTCTATCAGTGCTTCCGGATCCACCAGGCTAAGGGGAACATCTCTAGTTAATTCGATTTCCCGTACGTTGGTTTCCATATATTCTACTTCGAGGCGCCGCAGATCCTGATAAAGAAGTTCTCCCGACATTAAACCTTGTTTCAGATTGTCCCAGTAAGCGGAAGTGATGAAACTTGAATATCCGTCTTTCTGTTTTTCGAATACATAGGCTTTTTCAGCTGCCAATGCCAGTTTGTGGGCCATCTGATAAGATTGCTGGTATAATTTGGAAACCTGTCCTTTCATCCAGTTGTAGAGTTGTTTATTGGTAAACTTCTCTTTCATGAATTCGAACTCCTCTTCCTTAAGTTCCATCTGTTTCTCATGGTTTTCCAGTTCCCGTTCGGCCATGGCGATCCTTACTTTGGCAGACGCAATTTGTTTTTCTATCTGTACCAGTTCGCCTTCCGCCTGTTGAGCCTGGAATTCCCAGTCTTCGAATCTTCTCTCATAAGAAGCCATTACATCCGTCTCACGGGCTTCATTTTGTTTTTTGAGAGCTGAAGCACTTTTAAACGCCGCCAGTGCGCTGCTAACCGTTCCGAGATGAAGTCCGCCGAAACTTGCTTTCGGAGTCCAACCGATCTCAAATTGGGCTAATCCTCCTATGGCTGCTGCCCTCGCGTTATGGTCTGCGGCTTTTTCATTCAGCTCGTCAGCTTTCCGGTGTAAAGTGATCGCTTTTTGTTCTTTATCACTAATCCGTTTCTTATTCTTATAATAATCCCGGCGGGTAATGATATTGGTTTTACTGATCTCAAGGGATTCGAGTTGCTTCACGGCTTCTTCGATCGCTTTCTGCCTGATCGAAGTCATGCTGTTCATAATGGCTTTTTCGTGTGTGGTACGCAGGATTGCCATTTCCTCGGCATCATTTTTTTCTAAAACTGAAAGCAATGTATTGCCTAATGATTTAACATCGTTGGTGAATTCCATCGCTTTTTGCAGCATATAAGAGAACCGGTACAGGGGCAGGGGAGCGGATAACGTATTTAGGGCGGTACTTAGATCCGCGCCTGCTGCCATGGCAGCAGCAACAGCTCCGGGATCGATTGGAGGAGAAGTCAACGGTAATTCTCTTGTTATCCCTTGGATGTTCATGCAATTACGGATTTTGAACAGACGATCGGCAACCATATCCCAATACTCTTCCATTTTAGGATTGTGTGGAGAACCGAAGTAAGAAACCCTGTACTGGGTCATTCCGAAAGTTCTCCGGCTTTGTCTGTTAGGATCAACCATTACGGTAACAAGTCCTTCGATGATTTCATACACATTGGATAGATCATCCGTACTGTTTTTAAGTGTAGAGTATGATTGCTCACTAGGCAGTGTACCTTCGAGTTTCTGCGGCCTCACACCCAGCATATCCGCAGCCAGAATATAGAGGAGGGTAGCCTGGTTGATATCCTCCATGGTATCTTTGGTGAAATACATATCACCCCATGCGACGAGATTTTCTAAATATTTCATCACCACATATTGCATATAAGCCTGCACTCTGGTTTTAGCTACTAAATGGGCATTGAAAGGATATTTTTCCCAATCCTCGATAATTTTGTTATGATTTTGCTCGTTCAATCTCACCCTATCCAGGAATTGATTTATATTATCCGGGGTTGCAAGTTGTCCGGCCGCGTTAAATTCATCCCTGAAAGGTTTGATTTTCCAATATTTTTTAGCTCCGGCTTCGTTACCTCCGACTGTGGGGTCAAAAATGAAATGGTACCATTTTTGCGCGGCTTCGAATTGCATATTCCGGGAAAGGTTATCCGCGATCAGCATGGGAATATGATAGAACATTTCCCAGTTATAAATTGAGTAAGGATCCTCGATGCCCATGTTGGCATCGCCGTCTAATTTGATTTTTCCGAAAGATATTTCTTCATACAAAGGTACCGGGTTTATATTCGGATAAGCACCGTAGTATTGCTTAAATTTCCGTTTATATTTATTATCGATAGCAAGCGCTCGTTTCCCATCATCCTGAATTTCACTTTCAAATAAAGCCATATAATCTCCTTCCTTTATTAAATCTTTTATATCTCTTATATATGGATAGTAAAAATTCAAGAATTTATAACTTAGATTACGAATAGTTCCTCCTACATTATGAAGGAAGTGCCTGTTCCCGTCATTAAGATATGGAATTCCCAAAAATGTTTTACCATTCAATTCATCTTCAAGAATAATAGGTTTAAAATAGGAAGGTAACTGGTCGGGGTAAAGTTGCCATTCGTTTTCGTAATAACTTATGGAATCATAAAGAATTTTATATTTAAGGGGGTGAAGTTCCTGATCTGAAAGAAGTTCATAACCATAATTGAATACATTAAATATTATTGGATTATGGATGGTTTCAGGACGATAGCTTAACCAAAAATGTCCTCTTTCAGGTCCGGAAGTGCATAAGGCTTTATTATTGTGGATTTGATTTTCCCCGAAATTAGCTACTAATATACAGTTTTTATCATATCCTGCATAACTACGCTTTTTATCAGCATTGTATTTAATGGATATTTTACTTCCGTCAAAAAAGAATTCGCATCGCCAACCAATGAAGCCTGAGCGGTTGTCTATGGTAAAGCCGGACCGGATACATATTTCATTGGAAAATACATGCGAGGTTAACACAATATTGGTCGTTTTACCTTCATTTTCCGTTTCCACATAGGTGTCGTCGCTGAATACGGCTTTACTCCATTTTCCATCTTTGTAGACCGACCAGGCCATCCTGATAGAGGTGTAGGTATACTTGGTGGAAGTGGCTACTGTTTCATCACCATAATAGGCATATTCTTTGCCTTCAGGAATCTGGTTTGTGGTGGATACTTCAGGCCAGAACATATAGACATGTCCTTTCCAGTAAGCTAATTTGACCATATCGGCCTTGATGCCGTTGTTAATTTCTTCCCACGGTTCCCAGAAGCCCCCTGCCCGCATCCTCCGGTAAAAATATTTATGGGGTTGTCCTTTGGTCCGGCCTACAAAATCGATAAAATTGGTTTCGGTATTATACATGGAGTAAGGACGGTAAGCGGTTAATATTTCCAAATTGGATATTTCATCCAGTTTCTCGATATAATGCTGATATAATTGGGTTACCGTAAGTTCATCGATATCATCCTGGGAGAGCATTTCTTCCACCTCTTTGAATATCGGGGTTTTATCATACCTTAATTCCGGATCCAACCAGTTTTCAGGAAAAAAGAGTATTTTCCGGTTGGCTTCCCATACCCGGTAATTCCGGCGCCATACCAGTTCGTCTTTTTCTGCCGGCTGGAAAGAGAGGTTCTTTTCCATACCCATCAATATCCGCTGGATAAATAGCTGTATCGATAAAGTGGCTTGGATAATGCGGCTGGTTTTGGCATACGGGATCATCTCCGTGTCGATGAGATAATAATTGAAAAGGTCGTTGGAAGAACTGAAAGTAACATTATCCCGTTCATAGTTCAGAATAAGGTAATCCCTCAAGGCGTCACGCTGTTTGATCCTTAACGGGTCGCGCAGGTCGGCTGCGATCTTATTCCATTCCTCTTCGGAATATTTATTCTTCACAATCTGCCTTAATTGCTGGGCATCCTGAAGCGTGATCGCCGTGTCGTCTTTGTTAAGTCCTTTAATCGTAGCGGCGGATACCCCGAGATAACCGATGATTCTCTGGCATTCCAACAGATGACGGAACCAGGTAATATATAAGTCGGTGGGGAAGATACTGTTAAGGCTCCCCTGGTCTTCAACGGTACATCCGGTAATTTTCGCGATATATTCTCTGGCCGTTGTGGTTAAAGAAGCCGGATTGATATTTTTATTAAAGAACCGGAAGAAATCAGTATCTTCGGTAAAATAGGTGTGGGATAATCCTATGGCAATACTCAGGTTAAGATATTTACTGAATTTGGTGCCGGCATTTTCATTGGAAAGATCAAATATATTAATAATACTGAATTTGGAACTGTGGCTTTCGTTCTCTTCCAGGATCGTATGGATTTCGTCCAGCATTTCTTGGGATATCTTGAAAGTATTGACAAACTGGGCTAACCGGTAGATCTTGTCCATTAACCCGATTTGCGGCGCGTTGGCTGTTATTTCGGATTCATCGGTAAAAATATGATCGAGGAAAGCGTAAATAGCTTCCACTTCTTTTCCCGAATTATCCTGGTAACGGTAGTAGTCGAATAAGAAACGCAGGATATATTCTTCACCGATACCACACATATTTACGAAATGGTTCACTATAATATCGATCCGCGATTCCTGGTTGAGGTAATCCAGTACCAGATCGACGCGGTCGCAATAATTATCCAAATATTCGTAACGGACAAAATTGGTAATATCATTTCTAAGTATCAGGCGTTTATATAATTTCCCGATCGCTTCCGATGCCGGCATGAATTTTTTGAATTCATTACTGATAAAATCCCGTAATTTGAAATCCGGATCTCCGTTTTGAAATGCCTTTTCCGGAGCTGTAATAATTTCAACAGCCAGGTCGAAATCGGTGCCATCCAGATGCTTAGATAACCGATCCCGTAAATCGCTTAACTTTTCATCGTTTACAGCCAGGTCTTTTTCAAGGACGAATTTTTTATATCTTGTTATTTTTTCGGTAATAAATTGATTATTGCCGGTATTAGGCCATAAGAAAGAGGTTATTGAAGGGAAAGCCTCGCTGTTATTGGCGATGAATGTCTGAATATCAATGATGCCGCTTAAATCCACATAATCGCTTGTAACTAACGGAGCATATTTATTATTCAGGTCTTCGTTGATAGCTTCCTTCTTATTTCTAGAAACTTGCACTTCAATATTTTGTTTCTTTTTCCCGGATATTCTTTGAAGGGTAGATACGGCGTTGTTCTTATTTAAGAATTTCTCTTCCAGTACAATCCTGAATTCAGTGTATTTCCCGTCTAAAATATTGATCAGGATAGTAGATTTGATTTTCCTGAAAAGATTTTTAATATCCTCTTCCGAATAGTATTTTCCCTTTTTCTGATTATCATCGGAAGGTCGTTGCACCGTATCCTCCAAACCTAATCTGTAAAGTACCGCCCTTAATTTTAATTCGGTATCGTTTCTGTTATTCAGGAAGAATTGCGTTGTGGAAACGCCTGTAGCTTCGATATTAAGGTTGAAATTACAGAAAAGATCCGGGTGTTTGGAAATAAAAGTCCTTATTTTAGCATCGTCTGCCGTGGTAAAATTCCTGAAAATATATCCGATGGCAGTACTGATACTGTTCTCGAAATAGGCGTTTATATTTTTCGTGATATGATTACGGTAAAATCCGTATTCCATGTCGAGAGGCTTTAATTCATCCTGCAGGGATTTAAGTCCGGAAACGAGATCATCCGTGCTTTTGTAGATAGAGTTGCCGTTCAGCATTTGATTATTGAGTATATAAGCCAGATCCGGGATTGAAAAACCATAGGTCAGCACCTCATCCACGTAGGAGATGAATCGGAGTAAACTTTCCGGATTTTTTAAATCGGTAACACCGCATATTCCTTTAAGGAAGTAAAATTCCTCTTCCGTAATATTGAGCGCTTTGCATAAATAAGCCACCCTGAATATCCTGGATAGTCCGTCCGTAGTTGTCTTTGCCGTAGTCGCAATACCTTCTCCCTTCAGGATACGGTTGTATTGCTCTTCCGTGATCTTGATCCCTGATATATAAGGCAGGATTGTCCCAATATTATTATAGGTAAACGAATTGACGGTCGGCTCACCCTTTTTCAGCTTTTCAAATTCCGCTTTTAAACTGTAATTTTCCGTTTTTCGCAGGAAGAGGTAATCGAAAAGGATCGTATAATCCGGATAGGGATTGTATTTAAAATCCCCACAGAGAAGTAAAGTTTCTTCCAATTTGAGGTTAAGCCGTTTCCATACTTTAAAAAAATAAGGGATCTTATTGAAAGTAGTATCATTGATACTACCAGTACCAATATTGAGATATCGCAGGATAAGGTCCAGCTCGTGCATCTTCAGGTTAAGCCTTTTACGTAATCGCTCGAAACGATGGAACCTGTCGAAAAACGTAGGGTCGGGAGTCGTTACTGTTGTCCCGTTTTTTTTCTGTATATAAGTAGCCTCCAGAGTTCCCGGTATCTCGCCGTTGCTGCCTGATACTTCTTCGCCGGGCTTGGTATAGACGATATATCCTTCGGAATTGACCCAATGGGAGGCGACCAGGTTCCTGATATCATCGTAACTTAGTCCGGTTTGCGGAATTAACAGTGAAAGCCTGTTGTTCGGATCATTGTTTTTATAGTGCTGTTTGATCGTAGCTGTGGAATTGGTATAGGTTTTGAACAGTGATACGTCTTTCGCCGTTAACCCTAAATATTCATATAAGCCCTTATTGATCGTGGTGCTGATCTGCGGATTAGGACTGAAATATTTAATAATATCTTCACGGCTCAATGATAATTGATTCAGGTAACTCCGGTACTCTTCCAGCCAGAAATAAAAGGGCATATTCCAGGGGCAAATGGCCGTTTTGAGGTTATTGTATACGGTCGTTAAATAGGAATGCTGCGTATTTTCAGGATAGGCTTCCAGGTCTTCCGGACTCCATGTCGATTGTGCATCTAAAAGCATAGTTCCGCTTACGCTGGTTCCGGTCATCGAGCGGTAAGCCGCTCTTTCCAATACTTCGTTGACCAGGTCTATATGCGGCATGGTATTTTCCGTATTCGAGCAATTCAGCAATATATACTCAATATCGGGACGCCGTTTCAGGAGTTCGGCCAGTTTTTGTTCCCCGCCGCTGGATTTCTTCAGAAATTCCAGAAGGTCGATCAGATAGGCTGCCGGACTTAATAATGTTCTGCAGGATGGGTATTCCATGTAATCCTGGCTGCCGAAGAGATCCTTGATAGTGGGAAGTCCGTTATTGCTTTCTTCGGAAGTATATTCCCGTCCGGGAATTACAGAGGTCACGACAGGGTATCTTGAAATGCCTATTTCTTGCATGACCAGTTCGGTCATAGCGGCTGCTGTGGAAGATAAATGATAAGCTTTCCTGATATTTTCCGCTGTAACATTTGTATTTGAACCTAATTGTGCCGCAACCATTTCCGTAAAAGCGGCTTCCGTATATCCTGAGATTTTATGGGCGGAAGTAAGTCCTGAATTCCATAATGCATCCACCATTTCACTCTTATGTTCTGCCGGAGTGAGCTGGTATAGTTGTTCTACTTTTTGTAATTCGGTTTTTAAATTATCTTTCAACTGTGCAGTACCAAATCCGGTAAAATTAATTCCGGGTTGATTTAATGTCACAGCCGCATGGTTTTTCCCGAATTGGAAATTCGGGTTGTTTTTTAAAAAAGTACCTACACTGGTTTTAGTTAATACCGGTTTCTCGGTTGCGGTTTTGCAGATTTCCTTTTTCAGGTATTGGGAAGGATAATCCTTTTCCAATGTTTGATCAATATATTTTGCATATTCATCAACGGTGCCATATTCTTTAGGTATCTGTATGTTTTTTTCTTTTAATATTCTTACAACCTCACTTTTGCCGGATATCAATTGGTCAATACTGCTCCATCCGGATGTATTTTTATCTTGTAGTATTGCTTCCGCCAATGTTGTGTTTTCTTTAGAAGCGGATTTAATGCTATCGTAAAGACAGGCCTTTCCGTATTGGGTAGTATTGAGGAGACCTGTATCCAATAAATAATCATTTAATGGTTTTCCTGCAGATTGGATTTTCGGATCGTTTTGCCATTCAATGGTCCTGTTAACGATGTTTTTTTTCACATTATCCGTTAAAACACCAATATTCCCATATTTAGAAAGGAATCTGGAATCACGGATATAGGTATTGGTTAATTGTTCTTTTAATTCCGAAATTTGTTTTTTCGCTTCATCTTTCTGGCAGTAGATGGTATTATCTTCAATAGCGCTGAATACTTTATTTACTAAGCCCTTTTCAGTTTGGAAAAGGAGTTCGCTATAATCCGCCTCTGGCCGCTCTTTCAATAATGCGTACATGATCTCTTCATTACTCTTAAACCGGATACTCAGGTTCCTGGCATTTAGATAATGACGGGCTTCAACAGAGGAAAGCGACAGTTTATCACCCACATAATCGAATTGCTCAGGCTTAATCTCCATTTGTTCGGCCGCAAACTTTTGAAATTCTTTGACCTGATTAAATTTTTGTTGTTTTTTTACGATTTCGGGAATTCCCATATAATCTTCATCTCCTGATATAAAATCATAAGCGATATTCCGACATACATCATAAAATACAGGTGAGTAAGCTTTTTTCCCATCTTTATTTGTCACAGATGCTAATAACTGGAAATCCATATCGGTTTTAAAATCCGAATGACTGTCTGGGCCTATTTCTTTTAGGTATTCTTCAAATTTCCGTTCGGTACGGATTATATAGAATCCATTTTTATCGGTCTTGGTTTTATCTATACCAAACCGCTCTGATAATTTAACCTGCTCACACGATACTTCTATTTCCGGACAGGGATTACCCCGTGTGGATTTCACATTTCCGGTTATTTCTATGTGTAATAATAGTTCGGGAAAATAAATATCCTGTACTTTGGTGACGGGTTCTCCCTGCTTATGCAATTGGAATTCTTTCTGGGCACGTAAATTCATTCCCGCGAAAGAAATTTCCATGAAATAAAGCAGGTTTGAATTAACCTCCCGTGGATCATATTCTATCAGATAAGAAAAGTCTTTATAAACTTTCGAAGATAAAATGGAGGCATATTCCCGTAATCCCTTATTATTTAAATAAGCTATTCGAACTGTTAAATGTTCCGGACGTATAAACTCCGATTCAGGCATTATCCTGCCGGTAAAATGATTCATAATGTTGTTTTTTAAAGTATTAATAATGTATTGATTAAGATATAGTCTCATGCAATGGATATTACTCTTTTGAGTATTCCTTGTGTGGATTTTTACATTCTGTTTTTTTATAGATGAAAATCCGGTTCAATAAGTACGGTGATACATTCTTATTAGTGGAGGTTCATTACGGGACTTACGGCATAAATAAGGTTTTATTGCCGTGTGAAACATCGTCCAGTTTGGAATTCATTCCAGCCACTTCTTTCCGGAGCTGTTCATTTTCCAAAGTAAGTTGGTTA
>ERZ809224.2087-NODE-2087-length-13051-cov-5.813327_pt1 | contig 13051 bp, 7 predicted proteins | sample MGYA00520513_ERZ809224 | MGnify/ENA primary metagenome ERZ809224 (study PRJEB31576, sample SAMEA3212658) | Homo sapiens | biome: human-gut; feature: human gut; material: fecal | place: Sweden | collected 2012 ...
GTGATGTGACTGGAGTTCAGACGTGTGCTCTTCCGATCTGTGATACACCGCCTACTTCAGGAAAAGGCTATGTAGAGGCGTTGGCTGATAAGATGAAAGAGATTGGTGTGGGCGAGATCGCCACGGTTATGGGACGTTACTATGCGATGGACCGCGATAATCGCTGGGATCGTGTGGAGCTTGCATATAATGCTATGGTTAAAGGCGAAGGCGTTGCGGCTGAGAGCGGTGTGTGTGCAGTGCAGAATTCCTATGATGAGGGCAAAAATGATGAGTTTGTAATTCCGGCTGTGGTACAAAAGGATGGCGCTCCGGTTGCAACCATCAAAGACAAGGATTCCATCATTTTCTTTAATTTCCGTCCGGACCGAGCAAGAGAGATCACCCGTGCTTTCTGTGCAGATACGTTTGATGGATTTGAGAGAGAGAAGAAGCTGGATTTGGTTTACGTCTGCTTTACTGAATACGATGAGACAATTCCAAATAAAGAGGTTGCTTTCCACAAGGTATCTATCACGAATACCTTTGGCGAGTTCCTGGCGGCAAACCATATGACGCAGGCAAGAATTGCAGAGACCGAGAAATATGCACATGTTACCTTTTTCTTTAACGGCGGTGTTGAGGAGCCGAACGAGGGAGAAGATCGTATTCTTGTAAAATCTCCCAAGGTGGCTACTTATGATCTGAAGCCTGAGATGAGTGCTTATGAGGTTTGCGATAAACTGACAGGAGCGATTCGTTCCGGCAAATATGATGTAATCATCATAAACTTTGCAAATCCGGATATGGTAGGTCATACTGGTATTGAAAAAGCAGCGATTGCGGCTGTGGAAGCGGTAGACGAATGCGTAGGAAAGACCGTGGAAGCTATCAAAGAGGTAGATGGACAGATGTTTATCTGTGCGGACCACGGAAATGCGGAGCAGCTTATAGATTATGAGACGGGCGCTCCATTTACGGCACACACGACCAATCCGGTTCCGTTTATTCTGGTAAACTATGATGAAAATTATACATTGAGACAGGGCGGCTGTCTGGCGGATATCGCTCCTACTTTGATTGAAATGATGGGCATGGAGCAGCCTGCTGAGATGACAGGCAAATCTCTGCTGGTGCGTAAATAATAGAGATGTGGATAGCAAAACACAGTATCGGCAAGAGCCAAAGATGCAGCAAAATCCATTGAAGGAAATTCATGTAGAACATTCATGTAGAACATTCATGTAGAACATGAGGCTTGGAAAGCTTCGTATATTTTAAATAAAAGAGGACACACTACCTACAAGGAGGTGTGTCTTTTTTTATGCAGCAGTTTATTCCAATTATTGATGTATATGCAAGAGAAATACTGGATTCCAGAGGAAATCCAACGATTGAAGTAGAGGTACTGGCGGAAGGCGATATTGTAGGCAGAGCAGCAGTTCCTTCAGGTGCATCCACCGGACAATTTGAAGCAGTGGAGCTGAGGGACGGGGAAAAACGATACGGCGGTCTGGGAGTGCAGAAGGCGGTAGATCATGTAAATACGATTCTCGCGGAGCTGATCATCGGCGATAATGTGTTGGAGCAGATGAAGATTGACGAGAAGCTCTGCCGTGCTGACGGAACCAAAAATAAGGCAAATCTGGGTGCGAATGCAATTCTCGGCGTTTCAATGGCAGTGGCTCAGACAGCAGCAAAAGCACTGAAGATTCCGTTGTACCGTTATCTGGGCGGTATGTATGCTCACGAAATGCCTGTCCCGATGATGAATATTTTAAATGGAGGATGCCATGCTTCCAACACGGTAGACCTGCAGGAATTTATGATTATGCCGGTGGGGGCCAAAAGTTTTTCCCACGGCCTTCAAATGTGTTCCGAAATATACCATACCCTGAAAAAGATATTGGATGAGCGTGGATTATCCACCGGTGTGGGGGACGAGGGCGGTTTTGCCCCAAATCTTGCAGATTCAAGGGAGGTTTTGAGCCTTATGGTGGAAGCTGTGGAAAAAAGCGGCTATCAGATCCGGAAAGATATTATGATAGCGCTGGATGCGGCGGCAAGTGAGCTGTATGAAGAAGAATCCGGCGTCTATAAATTTCCGGGGGAGGGTGTCAAGCGTACCAGCGAAGAAATGGTATCTTACTATGAGGAACTTGTGCGTGATTTTCCGATCTGCTCGATCGAGGACGGCCTGTTTGAGGACGACTGGCAGGGATGGCAGAAGCTGACCGATGCTCTGGGCTCAAAAATACAGCTTGTAGGAGATGATTTGTTTGTGACAAATGCCGAGCGTCTGAAAAAGGGCATCGAGTTGGGTGCAGCCAATGCAATTCTCATTAAGGTGAATCAGATAGGTACTCTGACGGAAGCTTTTGAAGCGATCCATATGGCCCAGAAGAATGGATACCGCACGATTATTTCTCATCGATCTGGTGAGACAGAGGATACGATGATTGCGGATATTGCTGTCGCAGCAGGGGCGGGACAGATAAAGACAGGTGCCCCTTGCAGAAGTGAGAGAATTGCAAAATATAACCAATTATTGCGCATAGAGGAGCATATTTAAGTTGACAAGTTAACACAACCTATGATAAACTGTCATTGTTTGACATAGGAGGTGTTATTGTGGAGATCTTGAGAACAGTTATCAATATATTATTTATTTTGGATTGTATCGCACTGACCGTTATTGTACTGATGCAGGAAGGCAAGTCAGCGGGATTAGGATCGATAGCTGGTGCAGCAGACACTTATTGGGGGAAAAATAAGGGCCGTTCTATGGAAGGCGCTCTTGTAAAGTCCACGAAGTTTCTGGCAATCGGATTTATCGTGATTTCTGTGATTCTGAATTTGAATTTCTAAAGAGAAAGTAAAGCACTCTTGTGGTTGGTACTGCAAGGGTGTTTTTTATCATATTAGGAAAAGTCTTGTAACTTTCTTATACCGAAAGGCAAAGGGTGTGCAGAGCACACTTTTGTTTTTCTATTGGAAAGTGCTAAGTTTGCAGAAGCAGGAGGCAGCATGGACGACAGACAGATGGAGAAAAGAAAGCAGGTCCTCCTGGACCTGATGAATGATAAATTATATGTACCTATGAAAATAAAAGAGCTGGCGGTTATTCTTCAGGTTTCAAAGGAAGAACGGCCGGCGTTGGAGCTGGTTCTGGGTGAGCTTTTGGCGGAAGGCAAAATCGAGATTTCTAAGCGTGGTAAGTACAAGATTGCCGAGGAGACTACGGTAACAGGTACCTACATTTCCCATCCGAAAGGATTCGGCTTTGTGGAAGCAGATGGAAGGGATGAGGATATTTTTATTCCGGAAGAAAACACAAAGAATGCTTTTTGCGGAGATATTGTTCAGGCGGTTTTGCTTCCGGGAAAGACGGGAAAGCGGCAGGAGGGACGTATTGTCCGGATTTTGTCCCACACGGTGACGGAAGTTGTAGGCACCTATGAAAAAAGTAAGAATTTTGGCTTTGTAGTGCCGGACAACTCGAAAATATTGCAGGACATTTTTATCCCGGAAAAATATTCCAGGGGTGCAATGAACGGTCACAAGGTTGTGGCAAAGATTACTGACTATGGAGATGTGCGAAAGAAACCGGAGGGAAAAATTGTAAAGATCATAGGTCACATCAATGATCCCGGCACGGATATTCTCTCGATTGTATACGCGAAAGAGCTTCCCCTTGAGTTTCCTGAGAAGGTATTAAATCAGGCGGAAAGGATAAGAGACGAGGTCAGTGAGGCGGACAGAAATGGACGCATGGATCTGCGGGATGTTCCGATGGTTACGATTGATGGGGAGGATGCAAAAGATCTGGATGATGCAGTTTCTCTGTCAAAGGAGGAAGGGATCTGGCATTTGGGTGTGCACATTGCAGACGTATCTAATTATGTGCAGGAGAACAGCGCTCTGGACTGGGAAGCAAAAAAACGCGGAACCAGCGTATACCTGGTGGATCGGGTGATACCGATGCTGCCTCACAGACTTTCAAACGGTATCTGTTCACTGAATGCAGGGTGTGACAGGCTGGCATTGAGCTGCCTGATGGATATTGATGACAAAGGAAATGTGGTGAACAGCAGGATCGCTGAGACTGTCATTCGCGTGGACAGGCGCATGACTTATACCAGTGTGAAAAAGATTCTGGAAGAGCACGATGCAGACGAGACGGAAAAGTACCTGGATTTCGTTCCGATGTTTGAGCAGATGGAAGAGCTGGCAGGGATTCTTCGGGAAAAGCGGCGTAAGAGAGGGTCTATTGATTTTGATTTTCCGGAGACGAAGATGATACTTGACAAAAGGGGAAAACCGATAGATATCAAACCATATGACAGGAATATAGCGACAAAGATTATTGAAGATTTTATGCTGATTGCAAATGAAACAGTTGCCCAGGAGTATTTTTGGCGTGAGCTTCCATTTGTGTACCGCACCCATGATACGCCGGACCCGGAGAAAATACAGGCTCTGGCAGAATTTATACGAAATTTTGGTTATGGATTGAAGGGTGTCCGGGATGAGATTCATCCCAAGGAGCTGCAGAAGCTTTTGGCAAGGATTGAAGATTCTCCGGAGGAGATGCTGATCAGCAGACTGACACTGCGTTCTATGAAACAGGCCAGATATTCCACCGAATGTACAGGGCATTTTGGGTTGGCTGCAAAATATTACTGTCATTTTACGTCGCCTATTCGTCGTTATCCGGATTTACAGATTCACAGGATCATCAAGGAAAATCTTCGGGGCCGTATGAATGAAGAGCGTATTGCACATTATCAGGAGATTCTGCCTGATGTGGCAGAACATTCCAGTAAAACAGAACGTCGTGCAGATGAGGCGGAGCGAGAGACAGAGAAGATGAAAAAAGCGGAGTATATGGAGAAGCATATCGGGGAGGTTTATGAGGGTGTGATATCCAGTATTACCTCCTGGGGAATGTATGTGGAGCTTCCCAATACCATTGAGGGTTTGATACACGTCTCAAATCTTTATGATGACCGCTATTATTATCAGGAAGGATCCCATGAAATGACCGGGGCGGATACAGGAAAGGTGTATAAGCTGGGCCAGAGCATTAAGGTACGTGTATTGGAGGCAAATAAGCAGGCACGGACCATTGATTTTGTTCCGGCGGAGTTTGAACTTCCATATATGGAAGGATCTGATGATCATTTCTAAGACGGTATGCATTTGGGGGGAGTTGGCAGTGTCCGTTCTATAATAACGAACAGAAAGCGAAGCGGGATTGCGAACAGCAGTCTGATAAATGAAATGATAAATGAAATAAGAAATGAAATAAGAAATTTGTGCCGTGCAATATGGCGTTGGAGGACGAGTAATGGGAGCACAATCAACAAAATTGATCGCAAACAATAAAAAAGCGTATCATGACTATTTTATAGAGAACACTTATGAAGCAGGGATTTCTCTTCACGGAACGGAAGTGAAATCTCTGCGTATGGGCAAATGCAGTATTAAGGAGTCTTTTATCCGCATTGAGCAGGGAGAGGTTTTTATCTACGGAATGCATATCAGTCCCTATGAGAAGGGCAATATCTTTAATAAAGATCCGCTGCGCGTTAAAAAACTTCTGATGCACCGCTATGAAATTCATAAAATTGAGGGAAAAATTGCGGAAAAAGGGTATACATTGGTGCCGTTAAAGGTATACTTTAAAGGAAGTTTGGTCAAGGTTGAGATTGGGCTTGCAAAAGGTAAAAAGCTTTATGATAAACGGCAGGATATTGCAAAGAAGGACATGAGAAGAGAGGCAGAGCGTGATTTTAAGGTGAGAAATCTGTAGGGATGCCCAAAGCGGTCAAAAAAAGACTTTACAAATGTTGATTCATGGTGTAAACTTATGTCTACTGCAAATAATTATCTTTAAAAACCAGGGCTTGTACTGGTTTCGACGGGGGTTTTGCAGTCAGGGAAGCCATCCGCGGGCCGGGACCGCGCAGTAAACCGGAACTTAAATATAAACGCAGAAGATAATTACGCGTTAGCAGCCTAAGGGCTGCTTGTCGGCAGGAGGTTGCTCACAGCTTCCGCAACCGGCATCAAATCCTGTGAGGCACTCTGCAGCCAAAGCTTTGCGGCGGCAGAAGAATTTATGAAGCTACTGAAGCAGTGAGCCTGTCATTAGGCGCGCGGCGGAGGGAATGTCAAAATAATGACTGTGATGGGAGATGCCTTGATGAATAGGCTTTCGGACAGGGGTTCGATTCCCCTCAGGTCCACTAAAAATACTTTACTCAAACTTTTATCTGTAAAAAATTGTGAAGTTTGAGAAAGTTGACATATTCGTGGAATGATTTACGGCAAAAGGCCGCATCCAAAGATTTCTTGGATGCGGCCTTTTGCTATGTCTTTAAAGACATTCTCTGCTTTGCGGACAACTATTTTGGTATAAGGACTCCAAAAGGCCATTTCTGATTAATGTAGCCTGAGAAATAAAGCACCTCGGGAGAGCTGCCCGTATCAAAAGATTATTATTTATATTTTATGGTAATGGGTACATATAATTTGAGAGAGAAAGAAAAACAGAAAATTGCCGGAATGAGATCGTGAAAAAGAAAGGAGAACAAGATGGAACAGATCATAAACTATGTAAAGCCGGAGCTTTTGGCAGTAGCAGTTGTACTGTATTTTGCGGGACTTTGGATTAAACAGTCTCAGAGTATTAAGGATAAATATATTCCATTATTTTTAGGAGCGGCGGGCATTGTTATCTGTGCCGTATATGTGTTTGCAACCTGTGTGTGCAGAACAGCGCAGGAAATTGCAATGTCAGTGTTCACGGCAGTTACACAAGGGGTACTGGTGGCAGGGTTGTCTACGTATGTAAATCAGATTATTAAGCAGATTAAAAAAGATGAATAATTTATTCCCGCAAAAAGAGGCGAAATTATAGGTGTATGATCTACGGAAGGGCAAATGGACTTTGTGAATTTGATATTTGGATGATTTGAACAAAAAGATTGACTCTGTATGAATAATATGGTACATTATATACAATGAAAATAGAGGTGTGGATTGCTACCGTATATGCGGGCAAAACCTGATTTTTCAAAGTAAATTGTGATATTTACTTTGGATAATCAGGCTTTTTGTTGTCATGCATTCAGTTGGTGACGCCAGCGGCGGATCTCTGAGATATATGATATATGCATATTCCCCGGCAGCTATTTTCACAGGAGCGGATTTGAGAGTGGGGTGATCAGACAGGGTATAGATCAGTGAACGGAAAGTAAGAATCAGGAAGATTACAGGTAAAATTGATGATGTAAATTTACAAAAAGAAGGAGTAGTAAAGAATGAGAAAGTTAAAACAATTAGTAATAGCTGCAGCATCACTCATCTTGGCGATCCCTTTTGTTACTTTCGGGGATGCATCGGCAAGCGGAGCAAAACTTTTGAATCTTGCGCTGAATAAGACTGCAACGGAATCCAGTGTTTATCCTGGAAGTGGAAAGGATGCCGCAAAAGCAGTTGACGGTATTGTCAGTGCAGATTCAAGATGGTCTACAAAAAGACTTGGAAGTGGAACACCCGCAGAGCAGTGGGATTCTAACTTTGAGCAGTGGATAATGGTTGACCTCGGAGAGGAATACGGAATTACACAGATTAATATCAACTGGGAGGCTGCTTTTGCGAAAAAATACACGATCCAGGGGTCTTTGGACGGTATGGAATTTTTTGATGTGACGGACGGTGCGGCAACTGCTGCGGGAATACAGGAACTTGGCAGTTTTGAAAAGTTTACGGCGCGTTATATCCGTGTATTATGTAAGGAGCCTCAGACAGCAAGATACGGATATTCCATATATGAATTAGAGGTATATTCTGAAGATGTGATCGACCAGACTTATGAAACAACTGCGGCAGATATTATCGCTGAAGTGGAAAAACAGACTCCGACATTAGCGGAAGACGGTTCAAAACTGATTCTCCCGGAGGTGCCGGAAGGATACGAAATTGAATTGTACGGAACTGACAATGCCCAGGTAGTTTCAACGGACAATAAAGTATATCAGCCATTGGTTGATATGCCCGTCAATGTTATGTACAAGGTAACAAATATTAATGACGAGGCAGATACCGCAGAATCGTCAGTGGATGCTTTGATTATCATTCCGGGAAAATATGGTGCAGAGGCTGAAGATAATGAAAAGCCTAATGTAGTGCCGGGGCTCAGAGAGTGGAAAGGTGCGAAAGGCATATACAGGCTGAATGAAAGCTCACGTATTGTATATACGGAAGAGAGTCAGAAAGAAGCGGCTGAAATGATTCAGTCTTATTTCAGAGATATGCTTTCTGTGGATGCAGAAATCATAAAAGACTCTTATCAGGCGGGAGATATTGTGCTGAAAAACGAATATACCGTTGAAGAGTTGGGAGATGAAGGATATTACATGGATATCGATGACGTAGTCACGATATCTTCACCGACAAAGCAGGGGTTGATTTACGGCGGCGCCTCCATTACTCAGATTATATATCAGAGCGATGATCTTACTGCTCCGAAAGGATTGGCGAGAGATTATCCGCAGTATGAGGTTCGCGCCGGTATGATTGATGTGGGCAGAATGTACATTCCTTTGGAATATCTGAAGGAAATCACGATCTATATGTCATATTATAAGATGAATGAAGCACATATTCACATCAACGACTACTGGGGACAGTCCGGATACAGCGCTTTCCGCCTGGAGAGTGAAGTGTATCCGATGATTACGGCAAAAGATGGATATTATACAAAGGATGAGTACAGACAATATCAGAAGGATATGAAAGCCTGCGGAATTGATGTCATCACGGAAATCGATACACCATATCATGCGGAAGCATTTAAGGATATTCCTGGTGTAGTAATGTGGCCGGGACAGCCGGGGCGGCTGGATATCAGAACCGAGGAGGCGTTTAATGCAAATGCAGAAATTCTGGAAAATCTGATCGACGAATATCTGGATGGGGAGGACCCGGTAATTCAGAGTAAAAACTTTCACATCGGAACGGACGAATATGATAAGAATTCGGGGGAGCAGATGCGCAAATGGACGGATCATTTTGCAAAATATGTAAATGCAAAAGGATATCAGAGCCGCGCATGGGCATCTTTGGGGAAAAACGGATTTAATGGAACAACTCCCGTAACGAACAATATTGTGATGAACCTGTGGGCTCCCTACTGGGCTGATGTACATGAGACATATGACGCCGGCTATGATGTGATTAATACATACGGCGGATGGCTGTACATTGTTCCCGCAGGAAATGCAGGATATCCGGACCGTTATGATGTAAAGAGATTATATGAAAAGTTTGAAGTCAATGACTTCAAATCGGGAAGAAACCCTTCCGGAGAAGCTATTATGCCAGTGGCGCATCCTCAGACAAAGGGCGCAGAATTTGCTTTATGGAATGATATGACATCATTCCGCACAGGATTTTCCTGGTTTGATATCTTTGACCGTGTGAAGGATGCTGTTTCACTGGTGGCTGAGAAAACATGGTATGGTGAAGATGACAACGGACAGACTTATGAAGAATTCAGAAGCAGAATCGACGCGCTTCAGAACAAGGCGCCGAACACAAATCCGGGGCGTTTTGTAGAGTCGGATACGGAATTGATTGCAAAGTATGAATTTGATGAAAACGGTACTGCAGTAAAAGACGCAGGTACAAACGGTTATGATGCAGAGCTGGTAAATGCCAAAGCAGTCGACGGAGAAGTTCACTTTGACGGCAGTGGATATCTGTCATTGCCAATGGACAGCATTGGTTATCCGTATACAGTGTTAATGAATCTGACGTTGGATGAAATCAATGAGAACGTTACGTTGTTTGACGGTGCAGATGGAAAATTCTATATTAATGCAGACGGCAGGTTTGAATATTCCCGTGATCAGTATTCCTTTACATTTGAATACAGACCGGAAGCGGACAAAAATATTGCGCTTGCGCTGACATGTGATAATAAAGATCTGACCCTGTATGCAAACGGCAAAAAGATCGGCACCGGAAAATTGACAAATACAACGCTTGCAGGAAAAACACAGCAAAGTTCAACATTTGTACTGCCGGTAGAAAAAGTCTTTGAGAATACAAAGGGTACATTAAAGAATATGTCTGTGTACAATAAGGTTCTTCCGGCGGAAGAAATTTTCGAACTGCTTGGATTCAAACAGGAAAATCTGGCATTGAATAAACCGGTATCTGTATCTGCATTGGAGGTCAGTGACGGAAGATTTACCGGAGAAATGGCTGTAGACGGTGTGGTTAGCAAGGACTCTCGCGTATCGTTTGCAAAGACAGCAGATGAACAGTGGATGCTGATTGATTTAGGCGAAGTGTATACGGTATCCGATTTTGTCATTAATTTTGAATCTTCAGTCGGAAAATATGAAATCCAGATATCTGAAGACGGCGAAAATTTTGAGACGGTATACACGAAAAATGAAGCTGCTGTAACAGGAGCAACTCCGGCTGTGGAAACAATCACGGTTGATCCGGCAGATGCACGTTATGTGAAATATGTACAGAAGGAAAGATGGAAGCACACAGGAAATGGCCAGTGGTACAGCGGAAGCATCTATGAATTTGAAGTATATGCACCGTTAGATATCACTGTTGCACCGTCCGGGGATGCGCTGGTAGCTGTAGAGCCGAACAGTCAGGGTGCAAAATCCGCAAGCAGACGGATTGGCCCTTCGGCGCTGAATCAGGTGACAGTAGCGTTTGATATGTATACATCTTTAGAACCGGGACAGACAAACACTGCCGTTGGATTGGGAAGTGCGGATTCTGCCTATACTGCTTACGGCCAGGTACCGGTAATTATTCGGATGTACAGTGACGGATGTTTTGGCGCTTATAATAAGGCTGCTAATGGCTATGTCCAGAGCACGGTGAAGTTTACTCAGAATGAAAAATATCATGTGCGTGTTGTTGTAGATATGAAAGCAAAAACGTATGATGTATATGTAACCGGACCTGACAAAAAAGAAGCGGTCGTTGCGAAAGGCTTTACATTCCGTGCGGCAGCTCCAAAAAACATCGGCAAAATTTATCTGTTCAATAACCAGCAGCCGGCAGGAAGCTATTGGCTGGAAAAAATCAAGCTGACAGAAAAAGAAGTCCTTGATAAGACAGCATTGGAGACATTGATTACGGCAGTAAAGGGACTGAATGCAGCGGATTATACAAAAGAAAGCTGGGCAGCGGCAAAAGAAGCCCTCATGGAAGCAGAGACAGTTTTGACAAATGAAGATGCATCCAGAGATGATATTGATGGAGCGGTTTCAGAGCTTATCGCAGCATTCGGCAGTCTTGCGTATAGGGTACAGACACTTCACCTTGAGACAGCCGTCAAAGCGGCAGAAGCGATTCTGGCACTTTCAGAGAACTATGATGATGTTGAGGCTTTGAAAATGGCAGTGCAGATGGGGAGAGAAGTTTTGGCTGATGAAGCAGCGGCTCAGGAAACAGTGGACAATGCAGCCTATGCAATTCTGGATGAATTGTTTAAGATGGCTAAAAAAGCGGATATCACATCCCTGGAAAGCCTGATCGAGGCATCAAAGGAATTACTGACAGGCAATTATACAAGCGGAACTCTTGAGAATTTGCAGGATGCAATTGCGCGGGCGGAAGCAGTTGTGGCAGATCAGAACAGAGGGGATAGTGACATCGGCGATGCCTATGAGAATCTGATCGATGTCATCATAAGGCTTGAGATGAAAGGAAATAAGGCAGCTCTTGAGGCCGTGATCAAGAAGGCAAATGCAGTGCTGGCAGAGGCGGACAGATATGTTTTGGCTACCGTTGATGGGTTGGCAGAGGTCCTTGCGGATGCACAGGCCATCTATGAGGAGGCGGATGCAGTCCAAAGTGAGGTCGATGAGGCAGTGAAATATCTGACTTTGAAGGTTGCAGATGCTCGGCTCAAAGGCGATGTGAACGGAGACGGCGCAGTTACAACGAGTGACAGCGCAGCACTTCTGGCAGCAAGTGCGGAGCTGACAACACTTTCTGCAGACGCAGAAGCAAGTGCGGATGTGAATGGAGATGGCATGGCTGATACAACGGATGCAGTTTTGATTCTAAGGTATGCAGCAGAGAAAATTTCTGCATTTTAAATTCTGAGCAGGGCAGTTGTCAGGGCCATGCAAATAGGACTTGAGTTCGGCGCCCATGTAAACAATAGAAAGCGCGCTGTGCGGGGTTGCTGTTGTCAAGGATGAAAAAGCCGGGGACAGCATGGAATTTTCCATGTACTGTCCCCGGCTTTATGATATTAAGATAACGTTTCAGGATTGTACACAATCTTAATAATTTTCTGCCCTGAGCTGGAAATATGCCTGAGGATGTGAACATACCGGACATACTTCAGGAGCGTTTTCGCCTATATAGATGTGGCCGCAGTTTGTGCAGATCCATACGGTTTTGCCTTCCCTTGCAAATACTTTGCCTTCTTCGATGTTGGAAACAAGTTTCAAATATCTTTCCTCATGCTCCTTTTCAATCCTGGCAACAGACTCAAACAGAAATGCAATTTCATCAAAACCTTCTTCTCTTGCTTCTTTTGCAAAGGTCGCATACATATCGGTCCATTCATAGTTCTCGCCGGCTGCAGCGTCCTTCAGGTTTGTCAGGGTGTCGGGCATACCGTCGTGGAGCAGCTTGAACCAGATTTTTGCGTGCTCCTTTTCGTTGTCTGCGGTCTCCTGGAAAATGTTTGCAATCTGCACATAGCCGTCTTTTTTGGCTTTGCTTGCATAGAAAGTATATTTATTGCGGGCTTCGCTTTCACCGGAAAATGCTGTCATCAGGTTTGCTTCTGTTTTACTTCCTTTTAAATTCATATCATGTCCTCCTTACTACTAATAATAATAATCATTACTGATATTTGAATCATAGCACAGGATTTTAAAAATGTCAAATACTTTTATAACTATTTTATGATTTTATCATTGCGTTGTAACTATTCAGCCTGAATGGATCGCAGGTTGGGAGAGGACGAAAAGAAGGACGGCGCATATCGCACACAGGCTCCAAA
>ERZ809224.2091-NODE-2091-length-13029-cov-12.646216_pt1 | contig 13029 bp, 10 predicted proteins | sample MGYA00520513_ERZ809224 | MGnify/ENA primary metagenome ERZ809224 (study PRJEB31576, sample SAMEA3212658) | Homo sapiens | biome: human-gut; feature: human gut; material: fecal | place: Sweden | collected 2012 ...
TTATCCATTTCTCCCGTTCCAGGTTTAGGTCTTGCATATCCTTTTGCTATCTGTTCACTTGTAAGTAAATCTTTAGCAAGCAAAACACTTATAATTGTATTATCAGTCATTCCTCCTATATATTCTATTGCCATTTTACTAGCAACAATTTCTTCCAGCTTCTTCATTCTCTCGTTTATAACTGTTTTTGCAAGTTCTTCTCTATCTTTTTCTGTCATAGTATGTGTTGTTCTTCCCATTTCTCTTATCTTTTCTCTTATTGGAATTATTTTTTCGTATTCGTATATTTCTTTTAATTCGCCATCATATTCCTTTTCTCCCAATGCTATTGAAATATCTTCGTTTGCAATATTTTTAATAGCCATTTCTGCATTTGAGACAATTTCCTCTATTTTTTCTTTTTCTAATTTATTATAAAAATGTATCATCTTTCTCTCAAAGTTAAGACTATTTTTACTATTTTCTACTCCTTCTTTTTGTTTTATTTGTTGCAATTCATCTCCGACTATTCCAAGTTCTTTTCTTTTTTCTTCTGGAATTGCATTATATGCTATTCCGGTCTCTACTAAGGTATTGCTAAAAATATCTATTAATTGTTCTGTCGCCATTGGTAATTGTTCTGACTCAAAATTTCTTTTTGTATAGGGAACTATTTTTCTTGCATTTAAATCTCTTAATGCAAAAAATGTTCTTCTTATTAATGGCGACATTGTAATGTAACCTTTTTCCTTACTTGCTTCTATTAAGTCTTTTATAAATACATTTTGCATCATACTTGTAATCTCTGTTTTTATTTCACTTTTATTTTTTATTTTATTTATGTATTCTCTAGCATATTGTATTTTATATGAGCAAAATTCTTCATATTTTACTTGTATCATTTCTTTTTCTTTTTTGCTTCTATCTATTTCTAATTTTGTCTCTGGTTTTTTATCTTTGTTATATTGCTCTTCCAGTTTATCTATTCTCTTTGACAAACCATACATTTCTAATAAAAATTTATTCTCCAATGTAAGAAGTTTGTCATAATTATTTTCTCTAGCTATAATTGTTCCAATTATAGACAAGTAATCATCATCAAATTCACTTATTATTTTATTTCCATTTACATCCTTTAATCTAAACCCATCTAAAATATCAGAACGTGTATATGCAATAATATCAGCATATCTAATTACCGCTCCTTCCATTGTTGCAGGAAGTATTTTTTTATCATAGCCTTTTTCTGTAAAGCATCTTCTTATTTCTTCTCGCATTGTATCTGTTGTTTTACTTTCTGGAATTATTTTTCCAACTGTTCCTTCTCCATTGTGTGAAACCACACCATCAATAACATACTTCATAAAATCTCTTACTTCTTGTTCATTAATCTTATGATTGAATTGTTTCACCTGCTCAATTGCAGTTTCTATTATATTTTCTCTTTCTAGTATATATGCTCCCATGGCATTGTGAACTATATATCCACAATTTTTAAGTCTTGCAATTGAAGAGAGTAACCTTTCGCCAGTATGTCCATTCCATGTATGTCCAATATCATGTAATAATCCTGTAAGATATGCAAAATCTCCGTTTAATCCTAATCCTTCAGAAATCAATTTTGAAATTTCTGCTACTTCACGCATGTGATTTTGCCTTGTTTGGATTAATGATTCAGTATCTTTAAAATTTTCTTTAAAGTTATTATCTGGTGGTACTATTGTATTTGCTTTTGTTGCCATCATTGATTTTTGTGAACTTCTATGATGTGCTGCAGATTGTGTAATAGCTTTAGTTATAATATTAATATCGCTTTTCTTTAAATTAAACTTTTTTATAAACTCTGATTCGCCTTCAAATTCAAGCAAATCTTCTTTCCATTCACTATATTTATATAATTCTTTTTCTGAATATCCCGTTTGTTCATAAAAATCAGTAAATGCTTCATCTATATTTTTACATATTAAATTTTCCATTATTACACCTCTCAAACTTTATTTTTTATTATATCATAATTAAATTGTTTTGTAAAACTTAATAAGAAAAGTGGCTTTGCCATACTTTTCTTCTCTCCGATCTGAGCTTCCAAATGCAATGAGGAATTTTCAATAGCAATTATAGCATTTTAAAACAATAGGAAAGTTTGACTTTCCTATTGTTTTAGAAAAAGTCCTATTAGCAATGCTAATAGGACTTTTGGCACTTTTTTACTCCACATATCCTTCATGTGGAACCGCATCATAAATTTTTTCTATAAGCCATTCAAAGCTTTGTGGATACGTTTTTCTCCTTTTATACTCCTTGCTTATTACTTCAAAGAAGTATTTGTCTTTACTTCCCGCTTTAATGTTTCTATAACACTCAAACGTAGCAGAAGCATTATCTGCTTTTTTTAGGAGATTCTTGTATTTGCTATTGTCTGTTTCCTCCATCATTATTTTTTCTATATGATATTTGGGGAGTTTTTCATAGACATTCTTTTGCATGGCCAACCTTTCAAATTCTTCTGTTGCTTCTCGTAAGCCCTCAACAGAATCTTTGATATTGCTCGCCATATCTCCTGTCCAGCGTTCTGGCAAGTCATGAAATGCCCCACACCAAAAAAGATGTGTTGCAATTTCTTCATCATTGTACTCTTCCAATCCCATAAGGAAAGCAATTATAGCTGTTTCTCCCATATGCTCAAGCACAGAGCATTCCTTTGCTTTGAACTGTGTTAACCATCGAACGCTCGACCTTAACATTGAAACTTCACAGAAAAAATTATATTCTTCTGTGTCTTGTCCAAAAAATGGTACTCCACTTTCTTCAGACAATTGTTTAATCGTGTTTAGGACTTCGGCTTCGGCATTTTCTATTTTAAGTTCTCTGCATTCAATAAGAGTTGCTATTTTTGTAGCGAGCTTAAAAATTAACACCTCATTCCATTTTTCATCAATTTCCATGTTCTCTACAAACTCTTTTGCGTTTTTAAGGATTTTCGTTTTAATGTTTTCCTTATATCTTCTTTTCAACCCTTCGTCGTGTGCACAAATCTCATTTATGTGATCATCACGGATATTTCCATTAATTGTTTTTTCGAACATCCGATTTAAAACAATCCATGGAAATCTCTCCATTTTTATTTCTATACCTTTTTCTTTTGCAATAAAGGCTAGAAAATAAGTGATGACTATATTCAGTCCTTGCTTTGCAAGTTCTGTATACAATCTTAGAGATTTGTTTTCAGAGCAATCTTTGTTAGACCACCGCGTAATATTGCTCAGTACATTCAGTACTTTGCCAAAAATGTTTTGGATGGCAACTTTCTTTATACTTTTGTTGCTGGTTTTTGTGCCCATATTCATTTCCTCCTTAAAAATATTTTGTCTCTTGCTATAACTTAGGCGTCACACAAGGAAGACTCTTAAAATGAATATGTGTATATTATACCACTTTTTTATGTATACTTCAAGTTTGTTATTTTCCTAACTCTCTTCATAATCTTCAAAATCAGTTTTTACCACATATAGGTTCTTTCATTTTTTTCTCTATATATAAAATATTTTTTCAAATTTCGACTTTTTTCTTCTTTAGACATTCACAAATCTTTATAATCATGTTAAAATATATATATAAATTTGAGGTGAATTTAATGAAAGATATTAATGGCTTTAAATTAGAAAGTAAATATAATTTAAAAGGGAAAAAATATATTAGAGATTTTATGGAAAAACAAGCTTTCTATTTAACACATTCTAAATTTGCTACATATATAGATCCTGAATATTTAACTATTTTCAAAGAAGAATTAATAGATTTTTCAAAATCTTGGATTAGACTTCAACAGAAGAATATGAGTTCAGAAAAAAATCCTGGTTCTGAAGGTCATGCAAACTCAAGAATTCTTCATTCTATGGATGTTGCCATAAATGCTTCTGTTTCAGCTAAAGAACAATTATTAAATGAAGATCTAGCTTTTGTTGGAGGTCTATCACATGATATAGGTCATTTTGCCTTTGCTCATGATGGTGAGCATATATTATCAAAATATTTAAAAAGTATGGGGATTTGCGAACTACATCATAGCTCGATGTCACGAATAATTTTTGAGTTGGAAGGTATTCATGATAAAACCCTTAAAAGATTAGAAGAAAAAAAAGGTAGACCTTTAAAAGATTCGGAATTTAAAAAATATTATTCTGCATATCTTACAATATCAGATATTGCAGTTTGCCATAATGGTGAGGGTAATTTATCAGAAGTCAAAACAAATAGAAGTAAAACAGATAAAGATATTGAAGAAGAATATGTTGATACATTTGTAAAAAATGGTTTAGATAGAAAAACTAGAAATAGGTCTAAAGAAGGTGCTATTGTATTGTTCTGTGATCCAATTTCGTATGTTGCTAAAGATTTTAGAGATGGAGTAATCAAAGGCGCTGTTAATGTAAACGATCCAGATTATGAAAAACTTTTTCTTCAAATGGGCATTTCAAAAAATGAACTTGATGTTTGGGCTTCAGGTTCTGGAAAGAAAGACAATATTGTAAGAAGAGTTACACGTTTTTTTAGAGATAACCTTTCAAGAAATTCTCAAGGAATTGATGGGGCAAGGATGGATAAATCCACTGCTAATTTAATGTATACTTTAAGGCAATTAAATTATGATAAATCTATTAAGCCTAGTTTAAGGAAATTAAATGATATTCTACCAGAAAAAATTAGTAAATTAGTAGACACATATTCTCAATTATTAATTAATCCTGACTTTTCGGTAGATTCCTTTTCAGATACTCAAGTTCTTCATAGAAATAAATTTCTAAAAACAATTTCCTCTTATCCGAATAAAGTTAATAAAATGTATGCTAATATTGTACGACAAGGAATTGAAGAAAATGTAAGGCAAGAAATTGATGAAGTTATAAACCGGCAAATCTTCAAATGTGACTGTTAGAAGAAAGAGATTTGAAGAAGATATTGCTGAATTGAAAGCACATAATAAGTCAGCCGAGATATCTGACGTAGAAAAGGAAGCTTATATTAAAAGAATCTTAGAAGAAATTTACTTAAGTCCAAAGAAAAGTCAGGATTTGTTTGAAAAACGACTTTCAAAGAAATATCCAACTTCTACTAAAAATGAATTAGTAGATGTTCAAAAGGAAGAATCATATTTGAGATTAGAAACATACAATGAATGTCTCGCAAAACTTAAATCTGCAATATATATTGGAGAATCTACTAATGATTACATTTTAGATTTGCTTGTAGAAGATAACTTGTTAAGTAAAGAAGAATGTTCAGCTCTACGATATGCTTCTGGTGGTGATCCTAACAAAGCTTCTGTCACTGCTGTAGAAAAGATACAACAGGCTGAAATGAATGAATTAGAAAAATAGATAAAAAATAAAGGGCTATAGTCGCCCTTTGTTTTTTTCTGATTACAGCACTTTTATTTATTTTTCAATATATATTTAAAAATGCTTTCTGAATCTAATCCATATTCTTTTTCTAGTTCTTCTACACTTCCGTGTTTTATAAAACAATCATTATATCCAAATCTCTTTGTTTTTATATTTTCTAGTTTACTATCATTTATTGCCTCTATAATACTAGTTCCGAAGTCCGCCTTCTATTAATCCATCCTCTATTGTTACAGCATTCTTAGTTTTTTCTACTGATTTTAATATTGTTTCTTTATCTAATGGTTTCAAAAACCTTGCATTTACTATCTCCGCATCAATATTTTTTTTAGCTAAAATTTCAGCAACTGTTTGTGCCCTTTCTACCATTTTTCCTATTGCTATTATACTTAAATCTTTTCCTTCTTTTATGATTTCTGATTTTCCAAGTTCTATATCATTATGTTGTTTAAAACTTCCTTCTTCTCCTCCTCTTGGATATCTAATAATTACTGGTTTATTTAAGTTAACTGCAAATTCTAACATTTGTTCTAGTTCTTTAAAGTCCTTTGGTGCCATAACAACTAAATTTGGTATAGAATTTAAAAAGCATAAATCAAATATACCTTGATGTGTTTCTCCATCTGCTCCAACAATTCCTGCCCTATCAACACATATTGTTACAGGTATTTGTTCTAGAGCAACATCGTGAATAAGTTGGTCGTATCCTCTTTGTAAAAAAGATGAGTATACTGCAAATACCGGTTTTAAACCTGATGCAGCCATTCCTGCAATCATACCCACTGCATGTTGTTCTGCAATTCCAACATCAAAGAATCTACTAGGAAACTTATTTGCAAATTCTTTTAATCCTGTTCCATCTTTCATTGCAGCTGTTACAGCAACTATTTTATCATCTTTTGAAGCTAGCTCAACTAATTTATCTCCAAACACTTTTGAATAATCTTTTTTTGGTTTTGCTATTTTCTCTCCTGTTTTTATATCAAAACTAGAAATTCCATGAAATTTATCTGGCGTTTCTTCTGCAAACTTATACCCTTTTCCTTTTTTAGTTATTACATGAATTAAAATAGGTCCTTCTAGATGTTTGCTCTGTTTTAAAATTTTTTCTAGTTCTTCTATGTTATGTCCATCTACTGGTCCTAGATATGTAAATCCTATATCTTCAAAATACATATTAGGAATAACCAACTGTTTTATGCTTCTTTTTATATTGTGAGCTAACGAAACTATTGGTTTTCCTATTAAAGGCGCTTTGTTAAAAAATCTTTTTATACAGTTATTTGACCTTTTATATGTTTTTTTAATTCTAATTTTAGTAAGTAATGCTGGAACTCCTCCTACATTTTTAGATATACTCATTTCATTATCATTTAATATTACTGTTATATTAGAATTACTACTTCCGGCATCATTTAGAGCTTCCATAGCCATTCCGCCTGTTAGTGACCCATCACCTATTACAGCTATTACATGATTGTTTTTATTTTCCAAAGCATTTGCTCTTGCCATTCCTAATGCCACTGATATTGATGTACTGCTATGTCCTGTGTCAAAACTATCATATTCAGATTCCGATATTTTTGGAAATCCGTGATATGCCACCAAATTTTCTTAAAGTTTGCATCTGTTCTTTTCTTCCTGTTAAAATTTTATGAACATAGCTTTGATGTCCTACATCCCATACTATTTTGTCTTGTGGTAAGTCAAAAACGCTATGAAGTGCAATTGTAAGTTCTACAACGCCCAAATTAGAAGCTAAATGTCCTCCATTTTTAGATACCACTTCTAGTATATATTCTCTTATTTCTTCTGCTAGTTTGTTTTTTTCTAATAAATTTAATTTTTTCAAATCGTCAGGTTTATTTATTCTGTCTAAAATTTTTTCCATTATTTCTATCATTCCTTGTTTATTTTATTTTATTATTGAATTGTATCATTTTATTTTAGTTTTATCAACTCTTATAAAATCAATATAATAGCAAAAAGAGCTAATAATAAGTTAATATTAGCTCTTTCTTTTAATACTTTATTCTTTTTTGTTAAGTTTATTCCATATTATAAACAGTATTAATGTAACAGCATCCAATACTGTGCACATCCATACCATTATATCTCCGGTTACTATTGAAATTATTAAATTCAATAGTGTTGCCATAATGAAAAAGCCCAACATCACGCTAAAAACAAAGTCCTTTTTGCTCATTACCTTTTCCTCCTGAAAAAATTCTTTTTAATTCTTATGTCTATATATCAACCTGAAAACAGGATTATAAAAATTAAGCAGGATTTATTATAGTACCATTTTGTATTGTTGTCAATTATTTTTTATAGAAATTTCTGACCAGTTGAAACTTGGCAGCCTCCTTTTCGATTCCACAGTTCAAAAAAATTAGCACAGCCTTTGCTGTGCTTTGTGGTGGCTCGAAGTGGAATCGGCAAGCCGCGTCGGAAAAATAGTCCACTGGACTATTTTTGCCTGCGTTTCAACTGGCTCCTGACCAGTTGAAACTTGGCAGCCTCCTTTTCGATTCCACAGTTCAAAAAAATTAGCACAGCCTTTGCTGTGCTTTGTGGTGGCTCGAAGTGGAATCGAACCACTGACACGGGGATTTTCAGTCCCCTGCTCTACCAACTGAGCTATCGAGCCAACTATATATAATAAAAAAATGGCGACCCGGATCGGGCTCGAACCGACGACCTCTAGCGTGACAGGCTAGCGTTCTAACCAACTGAACTACCGGGCCAAAAAAATGGTGGGCGCAATAGGACTCGAACCTATGACCCCCTGCTTGTAAGGCAGATGCTCTACCAGCTGAGCTATGCGCCCATTTCTTAGGACGAAAATAAGTATACTAGATTTTAATTAATATGTCAATACTAAATTTCATTTTTTTTATTTTTTTTGAAATTTTTTTATACAAATTGGAATTTGTTTAGTTCCGGATGAATTCAGGACAGTCCCCAAAATCCCCAGATTTGGTGATTTTAAGGGACAGTCCCTAGAATTCCCCCTCACACAAATTACAATTTATTGTTGTGATAATCCATATAAACTCATAAGCCAAGAATTTATATCAAAAGATTTATGTGTTTCTGGTTCTCCATAGTTTACTCCAAATGTTTCTACTGTCATATTTTTTATTACAGGTGCATTTACTGGTGTAGTAGTTGTTGATGTTTCTCCTGTTTGTTCATCAGTTTTTGTTTGTGTTTCTATTTTTGTTAGTTTATCAACAACATCCATTCCTTCTATAACTTTTCCAAATGCTGTATAATATCCATCATATTCCTTTTGGTCTTGTGCCATTATGAAGAATTGTGCATATCCTGAATTATATCCTTTTTCTGTTAAGCTAGAATCCATAGATGCATAATATGAATAATCTTGTCTTGCTAATCCTACTGTTCCTCTCTCAAAGCTTAATGTATTTTCTTTATATCCATTTTTAGAAAATTCTCCATTTATACTATATTCTGTAGTACCTGTGCCATCTCCTTGTTTATCTCCACCTTGTATTAAGCTTTCTTGTATTCTGTGGAATGTTAGTCCATTATAATACCCTTCATTTATTAATTTAATAAAGTTTTTTACTGTATTTGGTGCCATATCTGGATATAATTCCATTTTTATTGTTCCATATCCTTCTACTTCCATAGAAACTATTGGTCTTTGTAATTTATATGTTGCCTTTTGGTAATATCCATATGCTAAAAAGCCTCCTAATATAATTACTATAATTAATGCTGCTATACTATAAGTTAACTTGTTTTTCATCTATATTTCCTCCTTATTGCTCATAAACATATATTATATCATTTTTATTTATATTTGTTAAAAATGTATCTATGCCTTTTCCTTCCGGATTTGGAACCGTTACTTTTAGCCAGAATCCAGTAAGCTTAATTCCATTTGGTGAAAACTCTTCAGGCACAGTCCAATTATTGTCCATTTTTGTATTATCTTCAAATATATTCGAATTTCCTTTTATGAACTTAATTTTATTTGTTGAATTGTTTTTTGCATATCGTGGAATCCAAACAAAAATATCCTTATTTTCATTCTCTGCATATGCAAATTGAGCATCATTTGAATAATCATACCATATATCTTTTTCAGATTTTTCTCCAAATGCATAAATTGTTTCATATTTTTCGTTCATTGTTTTTGTCTCTTTCAATTTGACCCAATTGTCTTTAATCATTGGTGGATTTGCAATTTTAATGGTGAATTTTTTTTCAGTTTCATTTCCGGCATTGTCTATTACCTTTATACTATAGTCACCGGCTTCTGAAATTAGAATTTCATTTGGATTCGTTTGTTTTAAATAAGTATACTCATCTCCATTCGAGTTCTTTTTGCCTAATTCATATTTTAATGTATCTAATTTTAATTCTGTCCCGTCTGTATTATCTTTTTCTATTCTTTTCGCTTCTTCTATTTTTATTACCCAAGATAAATCTTGCAAAATTTTAGAATACTCAACAGATAGTGTTGTATCAGGCTTTTCATATTGAGTTAACTTTTCCCCTTTTGGCAGTTTGTATTGAGTATAATATGTTGTACCTCCATATTCAAATCCTACTGTGCTTATAACTTCTCTTGTTTTGAAATTTATAATTATGCCCTCATCTATATTATCTAGACTTAATTGTGTACTTAACTGCTCTTTTGAAAAGTATCTTACATAGTTACTATAGTCATCTTCAGTTGGTGATAATATTTCTCCATTAGCTACTGCATTATTTATTGTTTGCTTTTGTTCATCTGTTAATATTGTTCCATATCCTTCAAGAGTAAAACCATCTTCTTGAACTTTTTCGTCCACTTTTGTTTGAATTAATTTCATTTGTGATACAAATTTTATTTGTTCAGCTTTATCGTATGATTCTATTCCTGTATATGTAGCAACAGATGCTAAGATTAAAAGCATAATAACTGTTATTACTAATGCTATTATAGTAATACCTTTTTGTGAGTTTTTATTTTTCAAATTTTTCACCTCTTTAAATCATTAAATTATCAAATACAAATTGTTCTTGCATTCTCCTTAATGATTGCTTAATCGTTCGTGCTCTAACTTCTCCTATTCCTTCTACTTCATCCAACTTATCTACATCTGCAAGTAAAATATGTTGGAAAGACTTAAATGTTTTTACTAAATTTGTAACAATACTATTAGGCATTCTTGGTATTTTATTTAAAATTCTATATCCTCTTGGATATACAGCAACTTCTTCATAGTTGTCGAATTGTTCATAACCTAAAAATCTAGCAATAATTTCTGATTGTATCAATTCATTTTGTGAACATAATCGTATGTTTTGTAATATTTTTTCTGGTAATAATCTTCTACTTGGTGCTATATAGTCTTTTATAATTAATAATTCTTCTTGTGGTAAATCTTCTATTAATTCTTCTAATTGCATTTTTACTAGAACACCATCTGCTCCTAATTCATATATTGAACGTTTTACTTGTTCTGCAACTCTGTTTACCATTTCAGCTCTCTGTATGCATGTAATTACATTGTCAAGAGTAACAATATCATTAAATTCATACTCATTTAATACTCTTAGTTTTGTATCAAAGACTCTTTTATAGTTTTCTAAAGTTTGAAGTGCTTGATTTGCTTTTGTTACTATTTTACTACTGTCCTCTATTGTATATCTAAAGTCTCCTTTAAATACTGTTATTATATTTCTTCTTTGAGATATACTCACAACAAGCTCTCCTGTTTGCTTTGCTGTACGTTCTGCAGTTCTATGTCTTGTTCCTGTTTCTTGTGTTAATATTTTTGGTGATGGTATTATTTGTGTATTTGCTAAAAGAATTCGTTTTAAATCTTTGCTTAATACTATTGCTCCATCCATTTTGGCAAGCTCATATAGTCTAGCAGGAGTATATTCCTCATCAATTCTAAAGCCTCCATCTACTAAATCTAAGACTTCTTTTGTATCTCCTATTATAATTAAAGCACCTGTTTTTGCTTTTAATATGTTGTCTAGTCCTTCTCTAAATAAAGTACCTGGAGCTATAATCTTAAGTATATTGATTAGTTCTTCATCATTTTTTGTTTTCTCTGCCAAACTATCACCTCTTTAATTCTAAGCATCTCATCGCTTCCGAAATATTTTGCACACCTATTATATCTAATTTGTATGTATCTTTCAATAGTTTTTTATTGCTTTCTGGAATTATACATTTTTTAAATCCTAGTTTTTCTGCTTCTTTTATTCTTTTTTCTATTTGATTTACACTTCTTACTTCTCCTGTTAGTCCAACTTCTCCTATTGCAATTACATCATTTGGTATTGGTATATTTTTAAAACTAGAACTTACTGCAAGAATTATGCCTAAATCTAAAGCTGGTTCATTTATTTTTATTCCTCCAACTATATTTAAATATACATCTTGATTTCCAAGTGGCAATCCTGTTCTTTTTTCTAATACTGCAATTAATAGTGTTAATCTATTATAATCTATACCATTCGCAGTTCTCCTTGGCATTCCAAATACACTTGTAGCCGTTAATGCTTGTAATTCTACAAGTATTGGTCTTGTACCTTCTATGCTTGCTACAACAATTGAGCCTGCTACATTTTCATTTTTCTCTGATAATAGTACAGATGAGGGATTGTCAATTTCGCACATACCTATATCATTCATCTCAAACATTCCAATTTCATTTGTTGAACCAAATCTGTTTTTTACTCCTCTTAAAATTCTATAAGCAAAATATCTTTCTCCTTCTAGGTATAAAACTGTATCGACCATATGTTCTAAAACTCTTGGCCCAGCTATATTACCATCTTTTGTAACATGCCCAATTATTATTGTTGTAATTTCTTCTTGTTTACACATTTTCATTATTCTTGCTGTTATTTCTCTTACTTGGCTAACGCTACCAGGTCCTGAAGTTATTTCATCTGAATACATTGTTTGTATAGAATCTATTATAACCAATTTTGGATTTGTTTTTAATATTGCATCTTCTATTACATCTATATCTGTTTCTCCTAAAAATACAATATCATTGTTTTTTATTCCTAATCTATCTGCCCTTATTTTTATTTGTTGAGCAGACTCTTCTCCTGATACATATAAAACTTGTCCTTCCCCTTTAATTTTATCGCATATTTGCAGAATTAAAGTAGACTTACCAATACCAGGTTCTCCTCCAAGTAAAGTTAGGGAGCCTTTAACAAGTCCCCCTCCTAATACTCTATCTAGTTCATCAAATCCTGTTTTTGTTCTAACGATATCTTGTTTCTTTACATCGTCTAATTTTACTGTTGTCGCTGTTTTTTTGCTAGCTGATTTTCCACTAGATTTTAAATTAATTTTTTCTTCATAACAAGTATTCCATTCATTGCATGCTGGACATCTTCCAAACCATTTAGAAGATTCATTTCCACAATTGCTACAAACAAATACTGTACTTGGTTTTGCCATACAATTCTCCTTTAATTAAAATATTAATCACATTTCTAAACAAATCAAAATTAATAGATTGTGCATTTTGCCAAGATACTGATTTTCATTTGTTTTATTTATATAGTTTTTGCAATACATCAATAAACATCGCATGTGACCAGCCTAATCCTATTACCCATTTTGCTTGCATTGTGCTATTGTCTATTTGTT
>ERZ809224.2095-NODE-2095-length-12986-cov-27.918336_pt1 | contig 12986 bp, 7 predicted proteins | sample MGYA00520513_ERZ809224 | MGnify/ENA primary metagenome ERZ809224 (study PRJEB31576, sample SAMEA3212658) | Homo sapiens | biome: human-gut; feature: human gut; material: fecal | place: Sweden | collected 2012 ...
ACACCTGGTACGGCGGCGAGATGAAGAAGGGTATGTTCTCCATGATGAACTACTACCTGCCTCTGAAGGGCATCGCCTCCATGCACTGCTCCGCCAACACCGACATGAACGGCGAGAACACCGCTATCTTCTTCGGCCTGTCCGGCACCGGCAAGACCACCCTGTCCACCGACCCCAAGCGTCTGCTGATCGGCGACGACGAGCACGGCTGGGACGACAACGGCGTCTTCAACTTCGAGGGCGGCTGCTACGCCAAGGTCATCAATCTGGACAAGGACTCCGAGCCTGACATCTACAACGCCATCCGCCGGGACGCTCTGCTGGAGAACGTCACCGTGGACGGTAACGGCAAGATCGACTTCGCCGACAAGTCCGTCACCGAGAACACCCGTGTGTCCTACCCCATCGACCACATCGAGAAGATCGTCCGTCCCGTTTCCGCGGCGCCCGCTGCCAAGAACGTGATCTTCCTGTCCGCCGACGCTTTCGGCGTTCTGCCTCCCGTGTCCATCCTGACCCCCGAGCAGACCCAGTACTACTTCCTGTCCGGCTTCACCGCGAAGCTGGCCGGCACCGAGCGGGGCATCACCGAGCCCACCCCCACCTTCTCCGCCTGCTTCGGTCAGGCATTCCTGGAGCTGCATCCCACCAAGTATGCTGCTGAGCTGGTCAAGAAGATGCAGGTTTCCGGCGCGAAGGCTTATCTGGTCAACACCGGCTGGAACGGCACCGGCAAGCGTATCACCATCAAGGATACCCGCGGCATCATCGACGCCATCCTGAGCGGCGACATCCTGAAGGCCGAGACCAAGAAGATCCCCATGTTCGATCTGGAGGTTCCCACCGCTCTGCCCGGCGTGAATCCCGCCATTCTGGACCCCCGGGACACCTACGCCAACGTGGAAGAGTGGGAGACCAAGGCCAAGGATCTGGCTGGCCGGTTTGTCAAGAACTTCGTCAAGTACGAGGGCAACGATGCAGGCAAGGCTCTGGTCGAGGCTGGCCCCAAGCTGTAATCAGCGGCACGATTTACCAGTAACCGATAAGCGGCGCAGCGAAAGCTGCGCCGCTTCTGTCTGCCGAAGGACACCTGCTTTCGCCCGATGAAAGTGGGAACCTTTTGACAGATGGAAAAATCACCCAACGGTCTGAGGGGTGGTCGTAAAACAGTGAATGGAGCGTATCGATACCGATACGCTCCATTTTTCACATGTAGTGGGGTACATCCCCTTGGCTCTCCCTCTGGGAGAGCTGTCACCGAAGGTGACTGAGAGGGCCTTGCACCCTAATTTCCCCTCTCCGTCTTCGCATCGCTCAGACACCTCTCCCAAGGGGAGAGGCAAGGGGTGCCTGTTAAGTTTTTGCATATGGAGAGGAATATTGCCCTTACGTCCGCAGCAGCGCCCGAAAGCCGGGGCTGAAAAACTCCCCGCCGTCGGCGTCTACCCACATGGCTTCGGCATTGTAGCGTGTCAGAAGCGTCTGCCCCTCGCCCTGCGGCATCAGGAAAAGCGCCGTGGACAGAGCGTCGGCAATGCCGGAATCGGCGCACACCACTGTGACGGAACGCCAGTACCGTGACGGCATCAGGGTTTCGGGGTCGATGATGTGGTGGTAGGATTCTCCGTCCACCAGATAGGTACGCTGGTAATCGCCGCTGGTGACCACGCTGCCGCCGGTGACGCAGACGGTGTGCAGGTAATCCCCGCCGTCCGGGTCCTGAATGCCTATCACCCACGGGTCGCCCGCCTCGGTTTTGGGGCCGGTGGCGCAGACGTTGCCGCCCACGCTGATGAGCAGCCCCTCGGGCGCGTTTTCCGCCGCCCGCTGGGCAGACCAGCCCTTGGCCACCGCGCCTACGTCCAGCCGGGTCTCCGGGTCGGAGATAAAGACGGTGGAAGCGTCCTCGTCGATGATAACGGCGTCAAAATCCATATGCGCCGCCGCGTTTTCCAGTGCGGCACGGTCGGGAAGACGGGCATTTGCCGGGTCGTCAAGCCCCGCCGTCCGGGCGTCGTGCCACAGCGCCAGAACGCCGCCCATGGCGACGTTGACCTTGCCGCCGGTGGCGTCGTAAAATTCCCGGCATTCCAGCAGCAGACGGATGATGTCCCCGTCCACCTCCACAGGGGCAACGCCCGCCTGATCGTTGACGGTTTTCAGGTTGTTACAGCCAGCATAGTCATTGTAGATATCGAACAGCTGGTGATAGTGCAGCAGCGTATCGTGGACGCCTTGGGCGGCCTCCGTAAACGCCGCCTGACTTTCCGCCCGGCCGCGAATCGTGGTGACCGTGTCGAACAGGGTCAGAAACGTGGTCTCGTAAACGTTTCCCCCCGCCGCTCCGGCGGCGCAGCCGGTGAGCAGACACGCAAGGGTAAGCACCGCAAGAAATTTTTTCATACCGGTCCCCTCCATAGGGATTTTTCTTATAGTACCACACCCCCGAAAGACTGTAAAGAGGGAACATATCCCGCCGCAAAAAACGGCGTTCATAAAAGATTTACACATTTTCAGTTGATATTCAGGGTTAAACGGTGCTATGCTGTTACAAATGTTAATGCCTCTTTTGAGAGCAGTGAGGAGCGCAGTATGTCCAAATTCTCCGTTAAAAAGCCGCTGACGGTTTTCGTCGCGGTGATCGCCATATTGGTGCTGGGCGTGGTGGCCTATTTCCGCATGACCCCCGACCTGCTTCCCAATATGGATTTCCCTTACGTGCTGATCATGACCACCTACCCCGGCGCAAGCCCGGAAAAGGTGGAGCAGGAGATCACAAAGCCCATGGAGCAGGCCATGTCCACGCTGGATCACATTCAGGAGGTGACCTCCGTTTCCAGCGAAAACGTTGGCATGGTCATTCTGGAATTCACCGAGGGCGTCAACATGGACACCGTGGGCGTGGATATCCAGCAGGAGATCTCCCAGCTGTCCGCCGACTGGTCGGACACGGTGGGCACGCCCTACGTGCTGAAGATCAACCCCTCCATGCTTCCCGTGGAGGTGGCGGCGGTATCCATGGAGGGCATGGACACCGTGGAGCTGACGGAATTCCTGGATGAAACGCTGATGAACAAACTGGAGGGCGTTCCCGGCGTCGCCCGGATCACCACCAGCGGCGAAATTGAGCAGGAGCTGCACGTGGTGCTGGATCAGAAGCTGATCGACAAGCTGAACGACCGGATCGCCGCTGCAATCAACGGTGAACTGGACGATGCCGCCGCCGAGCTGAACGAGAAAAAGGAAGAACTGGAAGACGCCCAGAAAAAAGTAGACGGCGCACAGTCCCAGCTCAGCGCCGGGGTCAACGCCCTGATCGAGGGTGAAAAGCAGCTGAATGAGAAAAAGACGGAGCTGACGGCCATGCGGGAGCAGCTCCAAGAGCAGCTGGAACAGGCGCAGACCGGGCGGCAGCAGTTGGTGCTCGCCTACAACGCCCTGAAAGAGCTGGACGATCAGGTGAACAACGTCCTTTCTGCCCAGCAGGAAGCCCATGGTTATTTGAATACCCTCCAATCTCTGTCCGACCGGCAGAGCGCCCTTGCGAATAAGGAAAGCAGTCTCGCCCAGCTGAAACAGGACAATGAAACTCTGGACGCCGAGATTCAGGCACTCCGGGAGCAGATCGCGGGCATGGACCCCGCCGACGAAAATCTGCCCGCTTTGAGCGCGGCGCTTGCAGAAAAAGAAGCCGCTTACAATGACAATCTGCTGGCCATCGCCCAGACAGAGGCGGAGATCGCTGTAGAAAAAAGCACTCTGGAGGCGGACATGGCAGCTGCCGGTGTGACGGCGGAGACCCTGCCCGAACGTCTCACCGCCGCCGCAGAAGCCGCCGCCGCAGCAGATGCCGCGGTGGACGGAATCGACGCGCTGCTGGCAGCTCAGGGAACCGACCGGGCGGGTCTGGCCGCCTCCGTGACGGAGACGAAGGCGCAGCTGGACGCGCTGGACGAGGGCATTGCCCAGCTGGAAAGCGCGTTGGAAGAACTGGATAACGGTATGCTCTCCATCGAGGAAGCCCAGCAGCTGCTGAATGAGAAGAAAACCGCCGGTATGCTCCAGCTCAGCACCGGCGCGGCCAAGCTGGCGGTGAGCAGCGCCGCCATTTCCCAGGGCTTAAGCCAGATCGAAAGCGGTCTGGACACTGTGGAAAGCAGCCGGGAGGACGCGCTGAATAAGGCCGACCTGAACAACATCGTCACCATGGAAATGGTATCGAAGATCCTCGCCGCCCAGAATTTCTCCATGCCCGCGGGATACGCGGAGCAGGACGGGGTCAAATACATGGTCTCCGTGGGAGACGAGATCACGGATCAGGAGACGCTGGAAAACCTTCTGCTGTTCGACCCGGACATTGACGGCATCGACCCCGTGCGGCTGAAGGATGTGGCGGTGGTCATGCTCACCGACAACCGGGACACGACCTACGCCAAGCTCAACGGCAAGGACGGCATCGTGCTGAGCTTTGAAAAGCAGAGCACCTACGCCACCGCCGAGACCACCGACAACATTGAAGAGCGCTTCCGTGCTCTGGAACAGGAGTACCCCGGCCTGAGCTTTGTGTCCCTGATGAGTCAGGGCGACTATATCTATCTGATCGTTGATACCATTCTGAATAGCCTCCTGCTGGGTGCGGTGTTCGCGATCCTGATCCTGTTCCTGTTCCTGCGGGATCTGCGCCCAACCTTTATCACTCTTTGCTCCATCCCCATCAGCGTGATCTTTGCCATCGTGCTGATGTACTTCACCGGCGTGACCATCAATATGATCTCTCTGTCCGGCCTTGCCGTGGCGGTGGGTATGCTGGTGGATAACTCCGTGGTGGTCATCGAGAATATTTACCGCCTGCGGGCCAAGGGAGCCAACGTCATTCAGGCCGCCGTCTCCGGCGCAAGACAGGTGGCGGGGGCGGTGACGGCCTCTACCCTGACCACCGTCTGCGTGTTCCTGCCCATCGTGTTCGTCACGGGTATCACCAAGCAGCTGTTTACCGATCTGGCGCTCACCATGACCTATTCCCTGCTGGCAAGCCTGATCGTTTCCCTGACACTGGTGCCTGCCATGGCGTCGGGGATGCTGCGCAGGGAGCACGAGATCAAGCCGGGGCTTCTGGAAAAGCATCTGCTTCCCGCCTACCGCAAGGCGGTTAAGTGGTCGCTGGGGCATAAGCCGGTGGTGCTGATCGTTTCGGCGGCGCTTCTGGTGGTCACGGCGCTGGGGAGTCTTGCCAAGGGCTTCATCTTCATGCCGGACATGGATATGCCCAGCGTGAACGTCACCGTCACCATGCCCGAGGACGCGGACATGGCCGAGGCCGTCGCGCTTGCCGATCAGGTGCTGGACAGAATCGGGAAAATTGACGGAATTGAAACCGTGGGCGCGATGATGGGCAGCAGCACCTCCATGCTGAGCATGGGAAGCGGAGAATCCCACGACGTAACGGTTTATATCACTCTCGCCGACGACACGGCCAGCGGCGCGGCTGTCGGCAAACAGATCGAGGAAGCCTGCGCGGATCTGCCCTGCGAGGTGACGACCTCTTCCGCCATGATGGATATGAGTATGCTCACCGGCAGCGGCGTTTCTGTAAACGTCTACTGCGACGACATGGACACCCTCCAGTCCGCCGCCGCACAGGTTGGCAAGGCGCTGGCAGACATCCCCGGTGTGGCGGAGGTTTCCGACGGATTGGAGGACGCTTCCCCTGCCCTCCACGTGGCCATCGACCGCAACGCCGCCATGAAGCACGGCCTGACCGTGGCGCAGATCTATATGGAGCTGGCCTCCGCCCTGACGGACAACGCCACCGCCGCCACGCTGGAGCTGGACGGCGTTTCCACGGACGTAATTATCGAGAAGCCCGAAGGGGCGGTGCTGGACGTGGATTCCCTGCGGGGTTACGTCTTTGAAGTCACCAAACAGGACGGTACGGTGGAGGAGGTTCCTCTGAGCGACTTTGCCGAAGTGCGGGAGACGTCCAGCCTTGGCTCCATCCACCGCCTCAACCAGAGGCGCTACCTCTCCGTCACCGCGACGCTGGAAGAAGGCTACAACGTCACCCTGATCACCGCCAAGGCGCAGGACGTTGTGGGTGCTTTGGACTTGGGTGACGGCGTCAGCTATACGTTTACCGGCGAAAATGAGACGATCATGGAAGCTGTGCAGCAGCTGCTGTTGATGCTGGTTCTGGGCATCCTGCTTGTGTATCTCGTGATGGTCGCCCAGTTCCAGAGCCTGAAATCCCCCTTTATCGTCATGTTCACCATCCCGCTGGCCTTCACCGGCGGATTCATGGCGCTGCTGCTGTGCGGCATGGAGATCAGCGTCATTTCCCTCATCGGCTTCGTGATGCTCACCGGTATCATTGTCAACAACGGCATCGTGCTGGTGGACTACATCAACCAGCTCCGGCAGGACGGCATGGAGCGCCGTGCTGCCATTGAGGAAGCGGGCGTCACCAGAATGCGTCCCATCCTGATGACCACCATCACCACGGTGCTGGGTCTGGTGGACATGGCGGTACACAATACCGCAGGCACGTCGCTGATGAAGCCCGTCGCGGTGGTGTGCATCGGCGGCCTCGTGTACGCAACGCTGATGACGCTGTTCGTGGTTCCCTGCATTTACGACACGCTGAACAAGAAGGAACTGCGCAGCGTCCGGGAGGAGGACCTGAAGCTGCTGGATCTGTAAGCGCATAAAAACTTTCACCCCCCGGCTTTTGCTGGGTGACCGTAAAACAGCGAATGGAGCGCATCAGTACAGATACGCTCCATTTCTCGTACCAACCGGGGCACCCCCTTGGCTCCCCCTTTGGGGGAGCTGTCACCGAAGGTGACTGAGAGGGCATTTGCAACCTAGTATATCCTCTCCGTCTTCGCTGCGCTCAGCCACATCTTCCAAGGGGAGAGACAAGGGAGCGGATTTCTTAAGATATGGGCAAATTCCCTTGCTTTTTCCCTCGCCGCATGGTAAAATGTTCTGGCGAAACTGATAAAAGGGGGAGTTTGCTTGAAGCGTATCGGGATCGGGCTTTTTCTGTGCATATTGCTGATGGGCTTTTTCGTGCTGCCCGCGTCCGCTGAGAGCGCGGCCTCCCGGGTGGATACCTACTGCACCGTCAGCGCCGAGGGCGACTGTCAGGTGAATATGACCGTCACTTTGCGCATGGAGTATGTCACTACTGCCATGAGTTTCCCCCTGCCCGCCAACGCCACGGGCATTACTCTGAACGGCGCTTCCGTCTCCACCAGCAAGACATCCTCCGCGACCATGGTGGATATCAGCCGGGTGGTCAGCGGCATTACCGGGGAGATTCCCCTGAATTTCAGCTTTACACTCCCCAAGTCCGTGGGCGTTGTGACCGTTGACAAGGAGCGGAAGTTACAGCTGAGCGTCGAGCTGCTCAGCGGCTTTGAGTTCCCGGTGGAGCAGCTGAGCTTTGTCATCACCATGCCCCCGGGAAATATGCCCAACGCGCCGAAGTTCACCAGCATCTACCGTCAGGAGAGCATTGCCTCCGACCTGACCGTCACGGTGAGCAGCAACCAGATCATCGGCGCCAGCAAGACCATTCTGAACGACCACGAAGGCATCACCATGACCATGCTGGTGGATCAGAAAATGTTCCCCACTGTCAGCACCTACATCCGGGAGGGCAACCCGGAGATCAAATACATGCTGATCTGCGTGGGCCTCGCGCTGGTGTACTGGCTGATTTTCCTGCGCACGAAGCCCATCGCCCACATCCGCAGCACGACCCCGCCTGAGGGCATTACCGCGGGCGAGCTGGGATGCCGCCTGACATTATCCGGCGGCGATCTGACCATGATGGTGTTTACGTGGGCGCAGCTGGGCTACCTGCTCATCCAGACGGACAGCGGCGGAAAGGTGCTGCTGCACAAGCGCATGGACATGGGCAACGAGCGCAGCCTCTTTGAAAACAAGATTTTTGCACTTCTCTTCGGCAGCCGCCAGACGGTGGACGCCACCGGCTATCCCTACGCCAAGCTCAGCCGCAAGGTGTCGGCCATCGTTCCCAATGAGCGGAATATGTACAAGGGCGTCAGCGGAAATATGAAGATTTTCCGGGGACTTTGCTGCGGCGCCCAGATTTTCTGCGGCGTGTGCGTTGCCATGAATATGACCTCCGTCCGGGCGATCCAGATCCTGCTTTCCATCATTCTGGGGGCCTTTGGCGCGGTATCCGGGTGGCTGATTCAGGATATGGCCTACCGCACCCATCTGCGGGGCAAGCTGCCCATGCTGATCGGGGCAGTGTGTATTGCCCTATGGGTAGTGCTGGGGCTGCTGTGCGGGCAGGTCTGGATACCGCTGCTCAGCGCGCTGGGCGAATTCCTGCTGGGTTATTTCGCCGCTTACGGCGGAAAACGCAGCGATCTGGGCAGCTACGCGGCGGCGCAGGTGCTGGGATTCCGGCGCTACGCTAAGAAACTTCCCACGGAGGACGTCAGCCGCCTGATGGCCAACGACCCGGATTATTTCTTCAATCTTGCGCCCTTTACGCTGGCGCTGGGGGTCATCAATCCCTTTGCCAGAGCCTTCGGCCATCGGAAGCTGGAGCGGTGCCCGTATCTGGTCACCCGCGCCCGGAACGTCCAGACGGCGGAGGAATGGGCAGGCATCCTGCTGGACACAGCCGACCGGATGGACGAAAAGCTCCGTCAGATGCAGATCGACCGGTGGATACCGGTCCGCCTGCGGCGGAGAAGGAAGTGAAAACCCATGGGTCATTGATTGGGTGTTCGCAATACAGTGAGTGGAGCGTATCGGTATCGATACGCTCCATTTCTCATGCCAAAATGCGGGTACAGCCCCTTGGCTCTCCCTCTGGGAGAGCTGTCACCGAAGGTGACTGAGAGGGCGCTGCACCCCGGTTTTCCCTCTCCGGCTTCGCTTCGCCCAGCCACCTTTCCCATAGAGAGAGGCAAGGGGTCAGCTCATCCCGTGGGTTCTGTGTTATTTCAGCATCTCCCGAACCTGAGCGATGCTCAGCCCCTGCTCCCGGGCGATGGCCGCGATGTCCTCATACTCGGCCTTCTGCCGCTGGACGCCGTAACCGGAGGATATCTTCTGCCGAACCGCGCCGTAGGGAGTGGAAACGGTCTGCGTGCGCCGCTCCAGCGTGTAGCGGTTTTGAAGGCTTTCCCGGATGCCCAGAGTGGTGGTGTGGCGGAAGATCAGCCGCGCCATTTTCTCCCGGTCGCCCGCCCGGCACAGAACGCTCAGAAGCACGCCGGGGCGGTTCTTTTTCATGCCGATGGGGGTGGCGAACACGTCCAGCGCGCCGCCGCTCAGCAGCTGCTCCATGGCGAACCCGATCTCCTCGCCGGTCATGTCGTCGATGTTGCACTTAAGCTCCGCAATGCCGTCGGTCTGGTCAGAGGTCTCCCCCAGCATGACCCGCAGGCAGTTCGCTTGCGGGAAGTCCTTTTTGCCCATGCCGTAACCGGTTTTCTGCACCCGCATGACGGGCAGGCTGCCAAAATCGTCGGCAAAGTACTTCAGCAGCGCCGCGCCGGTGGGGGTACACAGTTCGCCCGGAACATTCCCGGCCTGAATGGGCATTCCCTCAAGGAGCAGGGCGGTAGCCGGCGCGGGAACGGGGAGAATTCCGTGGGCGCACCGGACGGTGCCGCTTCCCACGGAGACGGGGGACACGATCACCTGATCGGGGCGAATTTCCCGCATCAGCAGACATACGGCGGTGATGTCCGCAACGGCGTCCATGGTGCCGACCTCGTGGAAGTGGATCTGCTGAACCGACACGCCATGGACGCGGCTTTCCGCCTCGGCGATGAGATTGTACACGGCCAGAACGTCCAGCTTGACCAGGGAGGGAATGGGCAGTCTGTTCACGATTTCCTCAATGCCCTCCATGCTGCCGTGAACATGGTCGTGATGATGACTATGGAGGTTCTCGTCTTCCTCGACTCCCGTCACCCGGACGGAAAAATGGGTTCCAGACACACCGCATTTCACGCCTTTTTCCGCGCTGACGGTGACGCCGGGGATGCCGAGACCGTTCATTTTCTCAAGAAACGCCGCCCGATCGGGAAGCAGCTCCAGCAGCGCCGCGGCGAGCATATCCCCGGCAGCACCCATGGCGCATTCGATGTACAGCGTTTTCATCCCTTGACCTCCATGTGATTAATCATGTTCGCCAGATACCCCGCGCCGAAGCCGTTGTCGATGTTCACCACCGATACGCCGCTGGCGCAGGAATTGAGCATACTCAGCAGCGCCGCCACGCCGCCGAAGGACGCGCCGTAGCCCACGCTGGTGGGGACGGCGATCACCGGGCATTCCGCGAGACCGCCCACCACGCTGGCAAGCGCCCCCTCCATGCCCGCGATGGCAATGACCACGCTGGCTTCCATAATAGAATCCATATGGGCGAGCAGTCGGTGGACGCCGGACACGCCCACGTCGTACAGCCGCACCACCTCGCTGCCCAGCACCTGGGCGGTGAGCGCCGCTTCCTCGGCCACGGGGATGTCGCTGGTGCCGCCGGTGGCGATGACGATCTTTCCGATGCCGTCGGGCTGGGGCAGTCCCCCAACAATGCCCACCCGGGCATCCTTATGATAGTCCAGTTCCCGGGTGCTGCCGACATAGGCCGCCGCTTCGGTGGACATTCTGGTGATGAGGACGCGGGTCTGGCCGTTGGCGCGCATGGCGTCGATGATGCCGCCGATCTGCTCCGGGGTCTTCCCCGCGCCGTAGATCACCTCTGCCGCGCCCTGGCGCACCTTCCGGTGCAGATCGACCTTTGCGTAGCCGATGTCCTCGAAGGGGGCCTTTTTCAGTTCCAGCATGGCGTCGTCCACGCTGGTTTCCCCGGATCGGACGGATTCCAGCAGCTTTCGGATTTCAGAGTTCATTTGCGCACCTCCAGATTCAACAGAACGCTGTCATAATCTTTGCGGAGTTCGGTTACGATTTTCTCCCGGTTTTCCAGAAGCAGAGGCAGATCGGCCTCCCGCAGCTCCAGTTTCGCGGTATTGCCCACCATGCGGACGCGGAAATCCCGGAGCCCAAGTCCGAAGAGAAATCCTTCCGCTTTTTCCGTCTGCTTCAGCTTTTGCAGCGTGATCTCCTCCCCGGTGCGAATCCGGGTGGCGAGGCAGGCGTAGGCGGGCTTGTCCCATGTGAACAGCCCGGCTTCTCTGGAAAGACGGCGGATCTCCGCTTTGGTCAGGCCGCACTCCCGGAGGGGAGAGCGAACGGACAGTTCCCGCAGCGCCCGCATTCCCGGCCGGTCGCCCGCGTCGTCGGAGGCGTTGGTGCCGTCCAGCAGCACCGGGAAGCCGTCGTTTTCCGCCGCCCGGAGGATTTGCCGGAACAGCGTATTTTTGCAGTGATAGCAGCGGTCGGGCGGGTTCGCCGTGACCGCACTGTTGGAAAGAACATCCACATGCAGCACCAGCATATCCGCGCCCAGCTCATCTGCCAGCCGCCGTGCGTCCGCCAGCTCAAATTCCGGCTGGAAGGCGGTGCTCACGTAATAGGCTTTCACCCGGGCGGCGTACCGCGTCGCCGCGTACAGCAGGTACGCCGAATCCACGCCGCCGGAAAAGGCAACGGCCACCTCCCGATTCTCGGCAAAAAATTGCTCCAACGTCATATTGTTTCCTCCAGTGCTGCGGAAATCGTTTTTCCCATTATACACGAGAATGTGAATTCTGACAAGTAGGAAGCCGCACAACAGCCTTTTATGGGTTGCTTTTCACAATCGGATGGTGTATACTAAACGCAGTGTCCTTAAAAAAAGAAGAGAGGTATCACTATGCAAGAAACAAAAAACAGTTCCTGCTACAGCACCGTGGCGGGGGCGCTCTTTGCCTTTGGGGGCGTTATGGAGCTATTCCAGTGGCTGCGTATCCTCCGCTTTATGTCGTTCAGTGACTATGTTCAGATGCTGATCTGGGTAGCAAGCTGTGCAGTTCTGGCCTTTGCCCTCCTGACGAAGCGCAGAGACATCTTCCTGCCCGTGGGCTTCGCTCTTGCCGGTATCGCCTGCCTGTTCTTCCTGAATTTCAGAAATGTTCTCCTGCTGCTGGGTAACTGGGGCATGGCGTTCTTGGCCGTGGTCTTTGTGACCGACTATCTGCCCCAGCTCCGGGAGCAGGTGAAGAAGTTCTGGTTCATTCCACCTGCGGTCGTTGCGCTTGCCACGGTGCTGTCGATTGGCGGCGTTTGGTTTGTAGCCTTTCTGAGATTGCTTGCTACATGCGCCGGTATGTTCCTGGCAGCCATGTGGGTCGCTTACCCCGAAGGACTCCCTCAGCAGACGGTGAGCGCATCCGCCGAAACCGGAAGCACTACGGCCGCTCCCGCTCCTGAAGTTTACTGCGGTCTGGTCAAGCATATTCTGCTTCTGCTGTTCACCTGCGGCATCTGGCTGTATATCTGGATTTACCGCGTCACCGGCTACACCAACAATGTAGAGGGCGAAGAAAACCGCAACCCCACCAACAAGTTGCTGCTGTGCCTGTTCGTCCCCTTCTACGTGATTTATTGGATGTATAAGACTGCCCAGCGTCTTGACAAGATGGCGGCGGCGAAGAATATCCCCTCCGATCTTTCCACCCTCTGCCTGATTCTGGCCATCTTTGTCCCCATTATCCCGCCGATTCTGATGCAGGATAAGCTGAACGACATTGTCACCGGCCGTGTTGCTCCTGCTGCCCCCGCTGCCGCTCCTGCGCCTGCGCCCGCCGCCGCACCGGCCAGCGTAAGCGAGGCTGCGGACGACCTGCTGAAGCTCAAGGAGCTGCTGGACGCGGGCATTCTCACCCAGGAAGAATTTGACGCAAAGAAAAAGCAGCTGCTGGGGCTGTAAATTCCATACGACAAGGCGCGGGGCATCTGCCCCGCGCCTTTTGGTACTATTTCCTGATTAAAATCTTTGATTTTAATCAGGAAGGCATCGCCTAATGGCGCTGCCTGTTTTGTGATTT
>ERZ809224.2096-NODE-2096-length-12982-cov-8.896882_pt1 | contig 12982 bp, 1 predicted proteins | sample MGYA00520513_ERZ809224 | MGnify/ENA primary metagenome ERZ809224 (study PRJEB31576, sample SAMEA3212658) | Homo sapiens | biome: human-gut; feature: human gut; material: fecal | place: Sweden | collected 2012 ...
AGTTGTGCTTCCTAATCTTCTGTACGTTTTTACTACACTTAATCACCCATTTATAGGGCGGTTGAGAAATATATTACAACAAAAGGGATATGAAGGATTATTTGATCCGAATTTTCATGATAACAGCAGTGAAGACTTAAGATTAGGAAGCACAACTCTTGAAAAATATTACGGCGGGGATGATAGTAACGGTACTTATTTCCCTTCTAAAAAAGAAATCGCTTTCTCTTACACGAGCGACGGCTTCATGAAAGATCCGTTCGCCACTTATAACTGGGAATTATTCTATCATCTCCCTATTATGATTGCGGACAATCTTTCACGGAACATGAAATTCGAAGAAGCCCAAAAATGGTATCACCTTATCTTCGATCCTACCATTGAAGGAAAAGAGGCGGCGCCGAGAAGATATTGGAGGATCAAACCTTTCCGTAACCAGTTTAAAGAAGACGGCAGTCTTAAAAAACCTTCCAATCTTGAAGAATATATCAGGACTCTTAATTCAAAATCAATCAACAACTGGGAAGATAACCCGTTCGATTCGCATCAGGTAGCCGGTTCCAATCCTATGGCTTATATGAAATATGTGGTCATGAAATACCTTGAAAACCTCATTGCATGGGCTGATATGTATTTCACCAAAGATACCATGGAAGATATTAACCAGGCTTCCCTGTTATATATCCTGGCAGCCGATATCCTCGGAGTAAGACCACAGAAATTACCGGGGACTTTGACGGAAGATCTGAGTTATGCAGGATTGCTTAATAGCGGTACGCCGAATGGTTTGTCGAACCTCTATCTTATCATCCAGAGTTATCTCACGGTAATGGCTGATTACTCCTCTGTTCCGAATAATAAAAAGACATCGCTTTTAGGTCCGGCCGAATACCGGGTATCATACTTTGCCGCGCCTCATAATGATAAAATGGAAGAATATTGGGATATGGTAACCGACCGTCTCTTTAAGATACGGCATTGCATGAATATACAAGGCATTGTTAGGGAATTACCGCTTACGGCTCCTCCGATCGATCCGGGTGCGGTTGCCGCAGCGATGGCTTCCGGCGCCGATCTTAGCTCGGCCCTGAATTCGTTGGCAGCTCCTCTGCCGCTTTACCGTTTCAGCTATATGCTACAAAAAGCGATGGAATTTACTAATGACGTGAAGGCGCTTGGTAGCAGTTTACTTTCTGTATTGGAGAAAAAAGACGCTGAAGATATGGCCATTTTGCGGACTACTCATGAAAAAGCCATTTTGAACGCCATGACTGCCATTCGGGAAAAATCAATCGAAGAAGCCGTAAACAATATTGAATCTCTTGAAAAGAGCAAAGAGAACGTAATAAAACGAAGGGATTATTATAAAAATAAAAAAGAGATTAGTGACAAGGAGCGCCAGGCTTTAAATCTCCATACGGTAGCAACTGGGTTTACCATAGCTGCTTCGGGTATTAATGCTACGGCTGGAGCCATGGGAGCTATACCGCAAGCGCATATTGGTTTATTTCCGGGCATTGCTTTCGGTGGGCAACATTTAGGACAGATATTTAACTCTTTGGCTTCAGTACAAAATGCCATAGCCACAAGTAAACAAAGTGCAGCCCGCGAAACGGATACGATGGCTTCTTACGAACGTCGTTTTGAAGACTGGCAATTCCAGATGCAACAGGCTGAAGGTGAATTGACACAACTCGAGAAACAGATCACCGGGGCACGACTCCGTCTTCTTATGGCGGAACATGAGTTAGAGAACCACCTGAAACAGATAGAACATAAAGAAGCGGAATTCGAATTCATGAAAGAAAAATTCACGAATAAGCAGCTTTATAACTGGATGAAAGGACAAATATCCAAATTATATCAACAGGCTTACCAGATGGCACACAAATTGGCACTTGCCGCCGAACAGGCTTTCAAATTCGAAAAACAGGAAGATGGATATGGTTCCTATATTACCTCTTCTTATTGGGACAATCTCAAAGAAGGACTTATGGCAGGTGAATTACTCTATCAGGATCTTCGTCGCCTTGAAGTGAAATATATGGAAACCAATACCAGGGACATGGAACTTACCCGTGATATTCCGTTAAGCATGATTGATCCGGAAGCGCTGATCGAATTAAAAAGAAATGGAAGTTGTCAATTCGAAATTCCGGAAATGATCTATGATATAGACCATCCCGGTCATTACATGCGTCGAATCAAATCGGTAAGCATTAGTATCCCGGCTGTTACCGGTCCGTATAGTGGTGTTACCTGTAAGCTGAGTATGCTCAATAACCGCTTCCGTAAGAGCACAACCGTGGGCTCCCAGTACGCTTATACGGGTATTAACGATAGTCGTTTTGTTCATAATATTATCGGTATTCAATCGATTGCCACAAGTACGGGTAATAATGACAACGGAATGTTCGAATTCAATTTCCGTGATGAGCGTTACCTGCCTTTCGAAGGCGCAGGAGCAATCGGTAGTTGGCGAATCGAAATGCCCACAGCTATCCGTAAATTTAATTACGATACTATTTCCGATGTGATCATTCATGTGAAATATACCGCACGTGATGCCGGCGGATTGCTTAAAGAAAAAGTAAATGAAACCATTGAGGAAAATATCCACTTACTGGTAAATAAGCTTATCGATGATCAGAAATCTTTTATGGCTGTTTTTAGTATGAAGAGCCAGTTTGCGGATGCTTTCAACGAATTGTGTAATAGAAATAACACCAGTATTACCATCACGAAAGAACATTTTCCATTTATGATCACGGATTTTATTGAGCGTTCGGAAAAATTGAAGCTTAATGTGAATAGTGTTTACTGTACACCTGAAAATAAGATAAATACTTCATTTACGGATACTTCAATAGAACTGACCGATAAAATGGAGATCACATTTATGCCCGATACAGCCTTATCTATGAAGGAAGATGTTTATATGGTCATCATTTATACAGTATCAGAATAACTCATAAATGATGCGTCTTAAATCTAACGATTAATCAAACCCAACTCCATCTGTCCCGGAAACCGGACGGATGGAGTTTTTATTCATAGAATAAAAGGAATTAAAGGATAATCGAAAATTCAATTTTCTTACTTATTCATTCATGCATTTACCAATGCGATCATTCTTTATTCTCTCATCCATTTAATTTTAAAATAATATGAAAAATCAAGATAAAAATCAAAAACCTGTTCCGGATGGTAAAAGTCAGGCGGTACCTGGGTCCGTAACAGCCTCAAAGCCCGGATCGGCTTCACCGGGTACAGAGAAAAAAGAAGTCGGAAAAGAGGGCTCTTCCGGCATTACCAATAATCTGAAACTTCCGCAAACCATCGAGATGCCGAAGGGTGGGGGAGCCATCCGGGGAATAGGCGAAAAAGCCGAAGTAAATCCGGTGACCGGCAGCGGCACCGTTTCCATCCCGTTACCTCTCACTCCGGGACGTTCGGAGTTTACGCCTCCTTTATCACTATCCTATAGTTCAGGTAACGGCAATTCAGAGTTCGGATTAGGCTGGCAGGTAAGTTTGCCGCAAATAGCCCGTAAGACCGACAAGGAATTACCTCGATACAATGACGAAGCCGAATCGGATACTTTTATCCTTTCCGATGCGGAAGACCTTGTGCCTATTATAGATTTTAAAGGAAACATTAAGATCGGTAATGAAACCATAAATGGCAGAGAATATGCCATTCGTTATTACCGTCCGCGTACGGAGGGACTTTTTGCCCGTATCGAACGGCTTACCGACAGCGACGGCGTCTCATTCTGGCGGGTGACCGGAAAAGATAATACCGTGAGCCTTTACGGTCGTGACAGTTCGGCCCGCGTAGCCGATCCGGATTGTGAACGGCATATTTTCTGCTGGAAGTTGCAGGCGACACTTAACAGTCATGGGAATCTCATCCGGTACAACTATCAAAAAGAAAACGGTGAAGCCAACACCTGCCTGGTATCAGTGGAGTATGGCAATGCCATAAAGTGTGATAATATCCTGGAAAATTACATCGGAGATTTCTATATGGCTCTGTTGTTCCGCTACCGGGATCGCCAAGATCCTTTTTCCGTGTTCAAACCGGGCTTTGAAGTGCGTACCGAACGTTTGTGTGAAGGCGTGGAAATGCATCACTATTTACCGGAAAAACAGGAAATGGTCAAAGTAAAAGAACTGGCCTTAAAGCATGCCGATTCCGGAGTGAGCCTGCTCATTTCCGCTACCTTACAGGGATATGACGGAGAAGAAAAGGCCGGTTATCCGGCCATCGATTTTACATACTCCCGGCCTCAATTGCCGTCTCGTTCCAAATCGCTCGACAGTCTAGATCTGGAAAATCTGCCGGGCGGTTTAGATAGTAATGTCGGTTTTGCAGATCTGTGGGGAGAAGGAATCAGCGGCGCCCTGATCCGTAATGAACGGTCGTGGCTCTTTAAACCTAACATGGGTAATCGCCGTTGGTATGATTCCGATGCCGCTGATGAAATTGACCTGGGAAAAGCAAAGGTACTCAAAGAACTTCCCGGATTTATGGAAGGAAATATGGCAGCAGCCCAATTGACAGATATCGATGGTGACGGGCTTAATGAGATCCAGGTGTTTTCCGGTCATATCCGCGGATATTATAGTTTCGATGAAAGCGGCACATTAGAACCTTTTGTTCCATTTAAAGAATATCCCAATATCGACTTTAATGATCCGAATATCAAAATGCTGGACCTTAACGGCGACGGATATCCGGATATGCTTTTCAGCGGGGACGACTGTTTCCTGCTTTCTTATTCCAAAACCAAAGAAGGCTATAGCGCTTTCGAACGCGTTTGTAAGGCTATTAATGAGGAGCAGGGACCGCGGGTGGCTTTCGCGGAAGCCCGGCAAACCATCTTTATCGCTGATATGAGCGGTGACGGACTTAACGATATTGTCCGTATCACCAACGGCAGCGTGGTTTACTGGCCCAATCTGGGTTATGGCCGTTTCGGGAAAAAACGGGTGATGAAAGACGCTCCCCGCTTTGACCACAGCGATACTTTCGATCCTTCGCGTTTGCGGCTGGCCGATATCGACGGCAGCGGTACTACCGACATCCTCTATCTCGGCGCTACGGAGACCCGGTTCTGGAAAAATCTGAGCGGTAACGGATGGAGTGATGCCGTAACAGTTGGTAATTTTCCGAAAACCGACAGTTCAACTGATGTGAGCGTCTTTGATATCGAAGGTAACGGAACTTCGGCCTTGGTATGGTCTACTCCGCTGCCCGACCGTCCTAACCGTATCAAATATATTGAATTGACAGGCGGGAAAAAACCTTTCCTACTTACGGAAATTAACAATAATATGGGAGCGGTACGCAAATTTTTCTATGCGCCCTCCACTAAATTTTACCTGCAGGATAAAAGAGCAGGCCGGCCATGGATCACGCGTCTTGGATTTCCGGTTCATGTGGTGGAACGTATCGAAGTAAATGACCGGCCTTCGGAAAGTACTTTCATTACACGTTATGCCTATCACCACGGATTTTTCGATGGTTATGAGCGTGAATTCCGTGGCTTCGGGATGGTGGAACAGTGGGATACGGAGGATTACCCGGTGGTCAAACCTAAAGAGAATACTGAAAAAAGTCTTTCTCTTGATATTCCCCCTGTTTATACCAAAACATGGTTCCATACGGGCTTCTGGAAAGGACATCAACAAATCAGCGATCTCTATTCGGAGGAATACTGGAAAATAACGGACGAAAACGGGAAGACTACGGAACCGGCATGGTGGCTGGATGATACCCTGTTGCCGGAACTTACCGGAAAAGAACCCGGTACGGAAATTTCACCGGTATCGTCTTCTATACAAGAGAAACGTGAAGCATGCCGTGCTCTTCGCGGCAGCATATTGCGGCAGGAAATTTATGCCCTGGACGGCAGCGATAAACAGGATATTCCTTATACCGTTGAGGAGAAAAATTATACGGTGAAATATCTCCAGCGGCAGGGAAATAACAAACATGCGGTCTGTCTGAAAACCGACAGGGAAACACTGATGTACCACTACGAACGTAATATTTCCGATCCGCGGGTATTACACACCATGATCCTGGATACGGACGAATACGGTAACATAACCCAACAGGCGGAAATCGCTTATCCCCGCCGCGCCAATGTATCCGGCATCTTGCCCGAACAACGCAAAATACTGGCTACTTATACGGAGAATAGTTACATCAATGAAACGGAAACCAGTTACCATATAGGGATATCATGTCAGGTGCTTCGTTATGAAATCCATAATCTGGAATTGCTTTCCAATGAAAAATTCACGATAAACACTATTCTTGGTTTTATTAAAGATGCCGAACCGATAGATTATGCCGTGACGCCTGCGATAAATACCAAACAAAAAAGGCTGATCGGCCATGAAAAAACCACGTTCCTCAGCGAAGATCTCAAAAGTGAATTGGATTTCGGATGGATTGCTTTCCATGGACTGCCTTTTCGGACCTATACACTCGAATGGAGCGAAGGTTTAATAACTGCTTTTGATAAAGAGGGAACGAAAGGCCTGCTCACCGGTGATTCCTGTGGATTTATCGCCGGTAACGATCTATGTAACTGCAATTTTATGGAAGGACGGTATTATAAAGGGAGCGATAAGGTTACATACGATTCCGGGAATTTTTATCTTCCCGTTACCACGACCGATCAATTTGGCAATTGGAATGAAAGGATATACGACCTCTTTAAGATATTTCCTGTTAGAATCTCTTATTACAATGCGGCGCAGTCGGCCGGTGAAAACCCGCTTTACAGTATTGAAGCCGAGTATGATTACCGTGTTATGCAGCCTGAGAAAATGACTGATACTAACGGGAATCATCAGCTACTGGCTTTTGATACGCTTGGCATGGTAGTGGCTATGGCAATGCAGGGAAAAAACGGGGAAGGAGACACGCTGGAATATCCTACGGAAAAATATACATATGATTTAAACTGTTGGCAATCTGCGGATGATCAACAACCCGTATGGAGTAAGAAATCTCTACGTGAACAACACGGAAATCCCGAAAGCAGGATACTGGAAGCTTATACCTGGACCGACGGACTGGGCAATGAACTGATGACCAAAACCAAAGCAGCTCCGGGTAAAGCATGGAGTATAGTCAGGGATGAAAATGGAAAGATTATTGAAGTAACAGAAAAAGAAATCCCGGATTATCGTTGGTTGTCGGGTGGAAAAGTGATTTATAACAATAAAGGATTGGCGGTAAAACAATATGAGCCCTGGTACAGTGATAACCCTAATTTCGAAAATGAAGAGATACTGAACCATCATGACATGATACCACAGGAATCTTCGTTTAATTACGATTGTGAAGATGGAGAAATGGTTTGTTATCATGGCGTTACACCACTCTTTTACTATGATCCTTTAGGTCGCCTTGTGCGTACCCAATTTCCCGACGGCACCGAAAGCAGGGTAGAATTTACCGTATGGCAACAGAAAAACTACGACCAAAACGATTGTTCGGATAAGTCTGCTCACAGGGATACTCCCCAGATCATCGATTTCGACACGTTGGGAAGGCCTTACCGTACTACCGACGATAATGGGATTAACGAAAAATATACGACTACCCATAAACTCGATATTACCGGACGTATTGTTGAGACCATCGATGCCAAAGGTCGTACTATAACCCGGAATCTTTACGGACTCAGTGAAGAAAATTTGGTATATACCCATAATATAGACAGCGGCAGTCGCTGGATATTAAACGATTACCAGGGAAATCTCCAATATCGTTGGGACAGTCGTAAACATCGGATACGAATGGAATACGACGGCTTGTTGCGGCCGGTTAAAACCTTCCTCTTAAAGGAAAACCAACCGGAAATTACGTTCCAGCATATTATTTACGGAAACCGGGCTTCGGAGAACAATATCGGCCGGATTGCGGAGATCATGGCGCAGGACGGGAAAACCGGATATGAGTATGATTTTAAAGGGAATGTTACTTTATTATACAAACAATTTCCAAAAGGCATCTCTGATTCGGAAAAGGATATTACGGAATTAGGACCAGAAGGAGAGAAGTTCACCACACTCACGGAGTATGATGCCCTGAACAGGACGATTGCCGTAACCAATCCTGATGGTTCAACAATAACCTATGATTATGACGAAGGCGGAATGTTGAAAAGTGTCCGGAACGGTGATCCGGCCTATATTTCCGGTATTACTTATAATGCCCGCGGACAAAGGGAAAAAATATATTACGGAAATCAAACCCGTACCTGCTATGGTTATCATCCGTTGAATTTCAGGCTTACCTGTTTAAAAACAACCAGGAAAAATGAAAATGACCGGATTGAAGTCATGCAACATTTGAATTACGAATATGACCCTGCGGGTAATATTACTAAAATCACAGACCATGCTCAACAGACTCATTATTTCCGAAACCATAAAATAGATCCGGAATGGACTTTCCGGTATGATCATCTTTACCGGTTGGTGAAAGCCACCGGACGGGAAAAGAACGGGCTTGCCGCAGCAGGACCCAATAACCATGATTTTCCCGATAATATCCCTTGTCCTGATCATTCGGCAGACGGTATGAGAAAATATAATCATACCTACGTTTACGACGAACTGGGTAATATATTGAAAGATCCGTGGAAAGAGTATTACTATACGTCGTCCGGCGAAAATAATTACCTGTTGGGTGTCGGAAAACATTTTTTCATTTATGAATACGACGCGCATGGAAATACTATTAAAATGCCTCATTTATCTACAATGGGATGGGATTGCCAGGACCGGTTGATTTATATTTCCAACGGTGAACCGGTGAAAGCTTATTACGGCTACGATGCCGACGGCAACCGTACCCGTAAGGTCGTGGTGAAAAATAACGGCAGTCTCCGGGAAGAGTATTATTATATCGGTGGTTATGAATGTTATAAGTCATTTACCAATGAGAAAGAAGACAGCAGTAAAAAACGGGAAACGGTTAATATTTCCGATGATCAAAAAGTGTTTGTCAGGATCGAAAGCCGGAATGATAAATCCGTAACGCGTTACCAGTATGATAACCATCTCGGCAGCTCCTGTCTCGAATTGGACGAAAACGCCAGTATCATTACCTATGAGGAATATTATCCTTTCGGAGCTACTTCCTACCGTTCCGGAAAAAATGAAACGGAAGTTTCCAGCAAACGGTACAAATATTGCGGCAAAGAAAGGGATGAAGAAACCGGACTTTACTATTACGGAGCCCGGTATTACGCCGCATGGTTATGCCGGTTCATGAGTGTGGACCCGTTGCAGCATGAAAGGAGCTGGACTAATCCATTTAATTATTGTCAGAATAATCCTTCCAACAGAATTGATATAAACGGAATGTTAGATGATGAGTGGCTATATAATACGGTTAGTGGAGAGTTAACTAAAATTAGTGATATGGGAGGAAAAGACGTACAATTCGTTGTTTTTGGAACTCCAAGTGAAAATGGAGGACTAATCCATGAAGGAACAGCATCAATAGGAGGTGAGAAGGTATATGCTGGTGAAAAAAGAGGTGGTTGGGTCGCTGCTACGATAGATTTATGGAAAGATATTCCGGAAAATTATAATGATTTGTCAAGAGATTATTTAAAAGGAGGTCCTTATGAATATTCTATGCTTGATTTGAAAAAAAGGTATGAGATTTTTAATAATCCGAAATTAGATATTTCCCAAATTCATATAATGAGAACCGAAAGCGCAGGGAATGCCCAACCAATTCATAGTATTGAGGGAACCAGACAATACATTGCAAAATGGGGAACAGATAAATCTTTTGGATTTGCAATAGAAGGAGGTTTCTGGAGCCCTCAAGATAAATTACCTATTATGGATGCTGCTTCTGAAGTATTGAAAGCAAGTAAAAATATTTTAGGTACATTTGGTAAAAGAGGTTTATTTCAATTAGAAAAAGACTCAAAAATAGGAAATAGTTTTCCTAACTCGGGAACCATCTTACCATCAACTGCAAAAAAGTCTTCGAATTTATGGAATGAATTTTTAAAAGAAAATAAAGGGAAATATAAAGGACAAGATTGGATTAAAAAAGCTTCAAACGATTATCATTTATGGAAATCTTACATATATAAGGCAAATTAATCACTTGATTAACAAAGATTAATAACGGTCGAAAAATATTCTTTCGGCCATTTTTATCGTAAATTACATTTACATTGCCCAAAACTTACCCTCCCATGTCCACTTTTGACACTTTTCCCGAAAAAGAAAAAAACCGTCCCTATCTTTGTTCCGGAAACAGGTAAATAGAGTTAGGATCATGGTAAGGATCAGCAAAATAAATACAGTGAAATAGGTTGAAAGTCATGGAACAGTTCACCACAGGAAAGAATCATATGCCGTATCTACGTCAACGGAAACGCTATGACACAAAGCAAAAACCATTTTCGGACCGTTCAGGGAACCTTTTAAGAAACCCGTCGGTATACATTTACTTTGGAAATACTGTTCATGTACAGCCCGGAGAAGGCACAATCCCAATACTGTAAAAAAGGATGAGGCCGAACGAAATGAGAGGCCTCACCTTTGCTGATCTAAGGAGATGCAAAATAAAAACTGCAATCTTCAATCAATAATCTCACCATAGAAAATAAGTAATTAACGGAATTAAACAGCAAATTAAACAATATAAAACTATAACACGGCACGGATGAGATCACGTTATGCAAAACCCTCAATGAAAAGTTAAGGCCGTTATCCGTGTAGTCTTACTAACGGCGACTATCTTTGTCATAATGTGCACTCTGATTAACATTAATGAATGCTATGAAAAAGCCCATCCCACCAATTGGGATGGCAAACAATCAAGTGGATCGGCGTCCCTAATTCATAACATTCAGACCAGTATTAACCATAAAAATGAAAGGAAATAAAAGACAAAAGGAATACGGATAAATCAAACCTAAGGATCAAATATTCCCGGACGATAGCATCATAAGGCTAATTATAAATAGACGTCCGGAAACCGGAATTTACGGCTCATTACAGTTTCATCAGGATATTCCTGCCCACGCAAGAATGATATCTAGAAAGAGCTTCTTATTTCCGGTAAAACAAAACCATACAATAAAAAATAAAGAACATGAGTGATAATAATAATTTTAAAAAAAGTAATCATATACCGAATTATCCACCGCTCACCTGGGAGGAGATGAATGCGAACTGGAAGTATATCGACGATTATATCGAACGAGAGATCACCGGCTTTAACGGGGTGATCCGCGCCGAGTATCTCAATGAGGAAAAAGGAAACAGCTATGTGAAATATAAAGACGGAGCCTGGAGATTCTTCTACAGGAAAAGTGAATCCGAATTCAGGAGCGTCGATTTACTCCCGAATACCAAGGTGCTGATAGGTATCGCCGGTTTAAGCGACGCAGCTTCCTATTATATCCTTCAGCGAGATGGAGTGGCCAAACCCGACGATAGCGCGGCTGTGGCCAATCTTAGCTACAACAACCTGACGAATATTCCCAAAATAAATTCGACTAACACGGGATCATTATCCATTCAACAGAATGAAGAACTTAAAGGAACCGTCAACCTGCACAGAATTGCCAAAACGGGAAGCTATACCGATCTGGGCAATAAGCCGGTTATTCCGAAAGTGACGGATAACCTTGGCTCGAGTGATACGACATCCGCCCTCTCAGCCAATCAGGGAAAACTTCTGGATGAAAAAAAGGTAGATAAAGAACAAGGTAAAGTATTGTCTTCAAATGACTATACAAATGATGACCGGGAGAAGGTAGCATTGATTAAAACCGACGGAGAAGGCCGGTTGTATCTGGCTGACGACGGAAAATATTACACCGCCAATGAGGCGCATAATCTCGGATTACAGGAATTGGAAATGAATATCCTGCAAGGAATCGGCGTCCTGAGTGGTTATGCCGTTAATCCCGGAAATCCGGAGAACGGGAAATATTATTTCAAATGGGAAAATGACCAGTGGAACTTCCACTACAGGAACACGGAGTCCATGGATCATATTATTTGTACTGTCCCTTTCGGTACCAAAATAAGAGTTACCAACGATTATGAAACCGGATATTATATTTTGCAGGAAGACGGTACTTATATTGAAGACCGGGCCATTATTATGTCGAATAATATTACCGATCATATCGGAGCTATTGTCGGCGAAGCAATCAACCCTGTAAATCCGGAATTACATTCTTATTATTTTCAATGGAAAAACAGCCAATGGATCTATTTTTATATGGATGCGCAAAATAATTCCCAAACCCTGAATTTGCAAATCGGTACACGGGTGAAAATCTTAACAGGGAATACGGTGGAATATTATATTTTGCAGGAAGATGGAAAATATATATTGGATGATACTCCGGTTGATACCGGGCAATCCGCCTATGTACACATTCGTTGGGGAACATCCGCCACACCTTCAAGTTTGCTGACTACTCCTGCTGAGTATATCGGAATTTATTCAGGTACTTTATCAACTGCCCCGACAGATTATAGCAGTTATCAATGGTATAAGTATAAAGGTGAAAAAGGCGATCCCGGTACACCAGGAACTCCCGGTAATCCCGGTACTTCGGCCTATGTTCACATTCGTTGGGGAACTACTGCCACACCTTCAAGTTTGCTAACTGCTCCGGCCGAGTATATCGGAATTTATTCAGGAACATCCTCAACTGCTCCGACAGGTTATAACAGTTATCACTGGTATAAATATAAAGGTGAAAAAGGCGATCCCGGTACACCAGGTACACCAGGAACTTCCGGCACTTCGGCTTATGTCCACATTCGTTGGGGAACCACTGCCACACCTTCAAGTTTGCTAACTACTCCGGCCGAGTATATCGGAATTTATTCGGGTACTTCATCAACTGCTCCGACAGGTTATGGTAGTTATCAGTGGTATAAATATAAAGGTGAAA
>ERZ809224.2097-NODE-2097-length-12981-cov-24.720408_pt1 | contig 12981 bp, 10 predicted proteins | sample MGYA00520513_ERZ809224 | MGnify/ENA primary metagenome ERZ809224 (study PRJEB31576, sample SAMEA3212658) | Homo sapiens | biome: human-gut; feature: human gut; material: fecal | place: Sweden | collected 2012 ...
GGTTCGCGCCCGCCGCGCGCACGGTGTCCAGCACGAAGCGCTTCACGCCGTCAATCCCGCTGGCGGGCGTGAGCATCCGCAATTGGCTCATATTCTCGCTCCCGAAGCCCTTGGGCGCGACGGTCAGCGTCAGCGTATCGCCCGGCACAAGGCGCGTATGGAGGACGGCGGGGGTGTTATCGCCCGTGTTGACGCGCCGGAGCGGGTCGCCGACGACGCTCTTGCGCAGCAGCCCCTCCACATAGCCGCGGCGAACGCCCTCGTTGACCGCCTCGGCGAAATCCCCCGCAATATGCACGTCCTGCCCGACGTCGGCAAAGACGACCGCCATGCCGGTATCCTGGCAGATGGGCATCTGCGTCGTGCGGGCAATCTGCTCGTTTTTCGTCAGCAGAGAAAGCAAGTCCTTCGCGGGCGCGAAAGGCTCGGTCTCCTCCGCCTGATAGAGCGCCGCCGCCACGTCCTTGGGCAGATTGCGGTTCGCGTCGATGCACAAATGCGCAATCGTCTCCGTGATGGTCTGCGCGTTTACCGTCTTCATGCGTCGTCCTCCTCAAAGAGCTTTTTCAGCCGCAGCGCCGCCGCCTTGACCGCGTTCTTCTTTTCGCCGTCCAGCACAAGTTCGCTCTGCGCGTCCCGCAGCGTCAGACCGTTCCGCACCATTTCGTCAATCAGGCGCGCTTCAAGGCTTACATCCGCCGCGGGGGATTTTTCCTCTGGCAGGCGCACGTCATGAAAATCCAGAATCAGGCAATATTCACCCTTTTCCGCCTTCGGATTCTCCCGCAATTGGCGCAGCACGTCCGCCGCGTCGCCGCGAATCGTCTTTTCGTGCAGCTTCGTCAGGTCGCAGGACGCGCTGATGCGGCAGCCCGGCAGCGTATCGCAAACCACTTCGACCAGCTCAACGACGCGGAACGGCGACTCATGCACCGCCGCAATCGGCACCTGGCGCGCCATTTGAAGGAGTTTCTCGCGCAAATCCTTCTTTTCGCGCGGCAGGAAGCCGTAGAACGCGAACTCGCGCGTGTCGAATCCGCTGACGGACAAGGCGGAAATGGACGCGCAGCAGCCCGGAATCGCCAGCACCTCAATGCCGCGGTCAACGCACGCCTTCACCAGCGCGTAGCCGGGGTCGGAAATGCAGGGCGTGCCCGCGTCAGTCGTCAGGGCGATGTCGATATTGTCCGCCAGCATCTTGTCCGCCAGATACGCGCCCTTCATGTCCTCGTTGTGCTGATGGCAAGCGGTCAGCGGCGTGTCAATGTCAAAAACGGTCAGGAGCTTCTTCGTCACGCGGGTATCCTCGGCGGCAATCAGCGCGACGCGGCGCAGGGTATCAATGGCGCGCGGGGTCATGTCCTGCAAATTGCCGATGGGCGTGCCCACCACATAAAGCGTCGGCATCACAGCACCTCCAGCTTCTGCGCCACGCGGAGCTTGGCGGAACGCGCGCGCGGGTTGCGGGCGACTTCCTCCTCCGTCGGGGCGACCGCGCCGTGCGCCAAAATCTTCACGACCGGCTTTTTGCCGCAGGTGCAAATCGGCGCTTTCGGCGGGCAGGTGCACGGGTTTTGCAGCCGCTGGAAGCAGCGCTTGACGAGTCGATCCTCCAGCGAATGGAAGGTGATGACGAGCATCCGCCCGCCGGGCTTCAGGCAGTCCACGAAGTCGCAGATTGCCTTGTCCAGCGGTTCAAGCTCATCGTTGACGGCAATGCGGATGGCTTGGAACGTGCGGCGCGCGGGGTGGCCGTCGTCCTTGCGGCGAACCGCCTTGGGAATCGCCGCGTCCACCGCGTGCACAAGGTCGAACGTCGTCTCCATCGGCTTTTTCGCGCGGTGCTCGCAGATCATCTGCGCAATGCGCGCCGCCCACTTCTCCTCGCCGTAATCGCGGATGATGCGGCACAGCTCCTGCTCGCTGGCGGAATTGAGCAAATCCGCCGCGGTGATTCCCTGGCTGACGTCCATTCGCATATCCAGCGGCGCATCCTCATGATAAGAGAACCCACGTTCGCCGCGGTCAAGCTGGGGGGACGACACGCCGAGGTCAAGCAGCACGCCGTCGAGCTTGGGCGCGCCCGCCGCCATGAGAAGCGCCTTGCCATCGTGGAAATTGCCGTGCAGGGCGTGGAAGCCGGGGAACTCCCGCAGGCGCGCGGTCGCCGCCTCAATCGCGGTCATATCGCGGTCGATGCCGTAGAGCGTCGCCGTGCCGCCGGAGAGACGCAGCATCGCGCCGCTGTGTCCGCCGCCGCCGAGCGTCCCGTCGCAGTACACGCCGTCGGGCTTCACGTCCATCCATTCGAGGACTTCCTGCAATAACACCGGTTCGTGGATAAATTCCATGTCGTTCTCCTTATTTTACCGCCAAGCCAGCCCCAGCGCCGTCCGCAGGCTGCCCGCAAAATACAGCGACCCCGCCGCGACAATCACCGCGTCGTCCCCGGCGAGCCGCTTTGCTTCCGCCAGTCCTTCTTCCAGCGATTTCGCCGCCTGTGCGTGCGCGCCGCGCTGACAGAGGGCATCGGCATACGTCTGCGCATCCAACGCGCGCGGATTATCCGGCGTGACCGTCACAATGTCGTCCGCAATCGCGCAGAAATCGCGCAGCATGTCCTCCTGCAGCTTATCCGCCAGCACGCCCGTCAGCAGCACGCGCCGCTGATTCGGCAGTTGCTCCTCGACGAAGTTCCGCAGCGCCCGAACGCCCTGCGGGTTATGCGCGCCGTCAATCAGGATGCGCCCGCACCACTCCAGCCGCGCGGGCCACACGGTTGACGCAAGCCCCTCGTACACCGCCTGATCGGGGATCGTCCACCCCTGACGGCGCAGTTCCTCGACCATCGCCAGCACGCTCATGGCGTTCTCGATTTGGTGCGCGCCGGGCAGATTCAGCCGCACGTCCTGCCACTCCTGCGACAGGCGGTAGCTGACCGTCGCCCCATGCGCGTCGCACGCGGCATAGAGAATCGTATCGTCGCTGAGCTGGCGCAGGGGCGCGTGATGCTTCTCCGCCGCCTCGGCGAACACGCGGCGCACACCCTCCTTCGCCGGATGGCAGACGACAGGCGTATTGTCCTTGATAATCCCTGCCTTTTCGCCCGCAATCGCTTCGAGCGTGTTGCCCAGATACGCCATGTGGTCAAGCCCGATGGCGGTAATCGCGCAGAGAATCGGGTGGACGATGTTCGTCGGGTCTTTGCGCCCGCCCATGCCGACCTCGACAATCGCGATGTCGCAATTTTCGCCGTCAAACGCAGCGAGCGCGAGCGCCGTCCCCATCTCGAACGGGGTCACAAACGCGCCCTCCGCCCGCATCTCCTCCGCCGCCTGCACAAGCGGATTGCCGTATTTCACCATCCGCGCGTCATCCAGCGGCAGCCCATCCAGCCGAATCCGCTCCTGATACGCCTGCAAAAACGGCGACGTATACAGCCCGGTGTGATACCCCGCGCGGCGCAGGACGCTTTCGAGCATCGCGCAGGTACTGCCCTTGCCGTTCGTCCCGGCGACGTGGACAATCGGCGTGCGCAGGGCGACGTGCATTTTATCCAGCAGCGTCAGCACATTCTGGAAGCCGTTTTTGCTGCCTGTGGCGTAGCTGCCGTGGATGGCGGCGATGATTTCCTCACTGTTCAGCATTGAAAACACCTTCTTTTGCACCTTTTGGTGCCTGATTATTATAGCATACTGGCGGCGCGGTTGCAATCGGCAAGGCAGAAAAAGAGGTTTTGCACTCCCTTCTTTGGATTTTCCCCGCTTTTGCTTTCTTGATTTTTTCCGCTGCTCCCGTCGCCTCTGCGGAGGCGATGTTGTTACTTTCTGGCGCGCCAGAAAGTAACCAAAGAACGCCCAGAGGGGGCTGAAAAGGTAAAGAGCGGGGATTTCAGCCCCCTCTGGACTCCCCCCGCCGCTCATGTTTATTGAGGGAAAGAGCGGCGGTTGATTGCCGGGTTGGGCGCTTCTGCATGATTGGGCGGTAAAAGGGCAAGCAAAATAAAAACTTCCGATAAAAATCAACTACCAGGAGTGTGCACCCGAAGCAGTCCAGAGGGCGACCGCAAACTTCGTTTGTTTTCATGCCCTCTGGTCGCGTCCGCAGACGCGAAATCCTCTGCGCAATTCCAAAGAAAAGGGAGACTGCCCCAAGCAGTCCCCCAGAAAAAAATCCCCAATTACATAGATTCCTTGAGTTCCGCAATGCGCTTTTCGACCTGCTCCGCCTTCTGCTGATTCAGCGCCAGCTTGCCCTTCTCCTGCTCCACCAGCGCGGCGGGCGCCTTGCTCACAAAGCCCGGATTGTTCAGCTTGCCCTCAGCACGGGCGATTTCCTTGTGCAGGTTGTCGAGTTCCTTGCTCAGGCGCGCGATTTCCTTCTCGAAGTCCACCAAATCGCCCAGCGGGATGTACAGCGTGCACGCCTTCGTCACGGCGGAAACGGTCTTTTCCGTCACGGCGGCGCTGCTTTCAATGATTGCCGTTTCGCTTGCGCCTGCCAGACGCTGGAAATACTGCCCGGCGTGCGCCAGCGTCCCCGCCCAGCCATCCGCGGGAAGCAGCATCAGGTGCGTGCGCTTGCCCGCGGCGACGTTCATCTCCGCGCGCAGGTTGCGGATGGTGCGGATGACCTCCATCACGCCCTCCATCTTCGCTTCCTCGTCCGGGAAGTCCAGCTCCGGCTTCACTTCCGGCCACGACTTGAGCATCAGGAAGCCCTCGCTGCCCGGCAGGAACTTGTACACCTGCTCGGTCAGGAACGGCATGAACGGGTGCAGCAGCTTCAGCAGGCCTTCCAGCACATAGAGCAGCACGCCCTGCACGGCCTTCTTTGCCACCGGGTCGTCGCCATTTAAGCGGCTCTTCGCAAGCTCGATGTACCAGTCGCAGAATTCGCTCCACGCAAAGTCGTAGATGCGATCCGCCGCCAGACCAAACTCGCCCTCTTCCATATTGGAAGAAATCGCGCGCGTCGCATCCTGGAAGCGGGACAGAATCCACTGATCCGCCGCAGTCAGATGCGCGGTGTCCAGCGGCGCTTTCTCCGTCACGTTCATCAGCACGAAGCGGCTGGCGTTCCAAATCTTGTTGGCGAAATTGCGGGCGGATTCCACGCGCGCCGGGATGTAGCGGGTGTCGTTGCCCGCGCTCACGCCCATCACCAGTGAGAAGCGCAGCGCGTCCGCGCCGTACTGGTCGATGACTTCCAGCGGATCAACGCCGTTGCCCAGCGACTTGGACATCTTGCGCCCCAGTTCGTCGCGCACCAGACCGTGAATCAGCACCGTCTGGAAGGGCGGAACCTGCATTTCCTCCAAGCCCATCGTAATCATGCGGCTAACCCAGAAGGTAATAATATCATAGCCCGTCACGAGCAGGTTCGTGGGATAGAAGTACTTCAAATCCTCGGTGTTGTCCGGCCAGCCGAGCGTGGAGAACGGCCACAGGGCAGACGAGAACCAAGTATCCAGCACGTCCTCATCCTGCTTAATGTGCGCAGAACCGCACTTGCAGCAGCAAGTCGGGTCCTCGCGGCTGACGGTCATCGCGCCGCAGTCGTCGCAGTACCACACCGGAATGCGGTGTCCCCACCACAGCTGACGGCTGATGCACCAGTCGCGGATATTTTCCATCCAGTTCATATACTGCTTCGTGAAGCGCTCCGGCACGAACTTCGTTTCGCCGCTCTTGACGCAGGCAATCGCCGGTTCCGCCAGCGGCTTCATCTTCACGAACCACTGCCGGGAGACCATCGGCTCAATCACCGTATGGCAGCGGTAGCAGGTGCCGACCTCGTGGGTCAGCGGCTCGATGCTCTTGAGCAGCCCCAATTCCTGCAAGTCCGCGACAATCGCCTTGCGCGCTTCCAGCGTCGTCATGCCGGCGTACTTGCCGCAGTCAATCGCCTGACCGTCGGCGTCCTTCGCGGCGTCCTCCGCGCCGGTCATGTGGCCGTCATAAGTGAACACGCGCACGACGGGCAGGTCGTGGCGCTGACCGACTTCGTTGTCGTTTGGGTCATGCGCGGGGGTGATTTTCACCACGCCCGTGCCCTTTTCCATGTCGGCGTGTTCGTCGCAGATAATCGGAATTTCGCGGTTCGCCAGCGGCAGCAGCACATGGCAGCCGTGCAGGTGGGCATAGCGCGGGTCGGCGGCGTTAATCGCCACGGCGGTGTCGCCGAGCATGGTTTCGGGGCGGGTGGTTGCCAGTTCCAGCATCTCGCCCGTCTCCTTCACAGGGTACAGCAGATGCCAGAAGTTGCCTTCCTTCTCCTGATATTCCACTTCCGCGTCCGAAATCGCGCTCTCGCAGCACGGGCACCAGTTGACCAGCCGGTTGCCGCGGTAAATCAGCCCCTTTTCGTACAGGCGGACGAACACCTCGCGCACTGCCTTGGAGCAGCCCTCGTCCATCGTGAAGCGCTCGCGGCTCCAGTCGCAGCTGATGCCCATGCGGCGCTGCTGGGTGACGATGCGTCCGCCGTACTCTTCCTTCCACTTCCACGCGCGGTCAAGGAAGCCCTTGCGACCGAGGGACTCCTTGGTCAGCCCCTCTTTGCGCATCGCATCGACGATTTTCACTTCCGTCGCGATGGCGGCGTGATCCGTGCCGGGCAGCCAGAGCGTCGGATCGCCCTTCATGCGGTGATAGCGGACGGCGAGATCCTGCAGGGTGCAGTCCAGCGCGTGGCCCATGTGCAGCTGACCGGTGATGTTGGGCGGCGGCATGACAATGGTGAAGGGCTTCTTGCCTTCCACGCGGTGCGCCTCAAACGCGCCGGAGGATTCCCAGTCGCGGTAAATTTCGCTTTCCACGGCTTGGGGATTGAATGTTTTCTCCATTTCCATGTGAATGTCCTCCTATATACGATTTACAGTTAGCACAGGTGAATCTGGAAAGAGTATCATTCAAAAATGAGGATTGCGCCGACGAGCGCGACGACGCAGCCGACGATTTTGGTAATGATATCGGCCTTTTCGCTGCCCGAAAACAGCTTTCGGGCGACGATGCCGGACGTATAGACGAGGATTGCGCCCAGCACGAGCAGGAATGTGCCCGGCTGGAGCAAGCGCTCCGCGATCTGCTGGAAGTAGTTCATACGGGTGTCCTTTCCGCGTGAAATGATTGCCAAAACGCAAAAACAGCCCCATCCCGAAGGACGGAGCTGTTTCCGTGGTACCACCTTGCTTCGCAGCGCAAACACTGCCTCAAGCGCACGGTCACGGGTGCGAACCGCATTCGGCTACTTTCCATGCAGAAAAAAATCCTGCATCATCCTCACCGAACGCTCTGTGAAGCGACCTTCCCCTGACGGCTGTGCGAGCGGCCTCTCAGCCGGTGAACCACCCTCTCTGAGCCAGCAAAATCAGGGTACTCCTCATCACGTTGCGAGCATATGGAATTGCGGGGAATGTAGGAAATCAGGCAGAACAGGATGACCCCGCTGCTGCCTTCCTCCCCTCATTTGCCCCCGGATACCAATTAGGCGTTCTTTTCCTCGTTGACCGCAACGACCTGCACGCCCTTGTAGAAACCGCAGTGCTTGCACACGCGGTGAGCCAGCTTCATCTGATGGCACTGGGGGCACTCAACGATGCCGGGCACGGTGAGCTTCCAGTTCGCACGACGGCTGTGCTTGCGAGCCTTAGAGATTTTTCCCTTCGGAAGAGCCATGGTTACACCTCCTCGTTATTGGCAGCCAAATTGCTGACCGAATTATTCTTTGTTGTCGGACTTTTCAGCCAGCAACTGCTGCAATGCCGCAAAAGGACGCTGTACATTCGCATCGTCCCGGCAATGCTTGTGTTGGTTGACCTCCTCGTACTCCTCAAAGCCCTTGCAATCTTCCTTGCACAGGAAGCGCATCGGCAGATTGAGCAGCACATGTGTCAGGGTGAGTTTCGCAAAATCAAGCTGCGCGCCTTCATACGCGAAAATCTCATCATCCTCCGGGTCGCCCCCATGCAGGAACGTTTCCCGGAAATCCCCCGTAACGGGGCAGGACGCAGGAGACAGGCATTTGGCACAATGGGCATGAGCGGTTGTCGTCAGACTTCCTTCTACCACAACACTGCCATCTTCATTGGCAGTCAGATGCCCGGAGAGCTGCACGGGGTCAAACGCGACCTCCTCGCCGCTCACATCCTGCGGGGCAATGGTCTGCTCCACAGCGAATGCGTAAGCCGTTCCCGGATCACGCAGGGCATGAAGTACATCCAGCTTCAAATGCTCACCACCTCAAATTAGACCATTTCATATTATAGGTTTTTTCGCGGGTTTTGTCAACACCTTTTCGCGGAAAAAAGCGTCTTTTCCCCGAAAAAAGTTGCGTGCCCCCGCGAAAAAAGCCCTCGTCTGACTGAAACTTACTTGTTCGCGCCCTCGACCAGTTCCTTGGTGTCGCGCGCAATCATAATTTCCTCGTTCGTGGGGATGACGCAGATGGTCACCTTGGAGTCGTCGGTGGAGATGACGGCTTCCTTGCCGCGCACCTTGTTCTTCTCCACGTCCAGCTTCGCGCCCATCCACTCCATGTCCTTCATGACGGATTCGCGCAGTTCCGGGCCATTTTCGCCGATGCCCGCCGTGAACACGATAATGTCCACGCCGCCCATCGCCGCCGCGTAGGAGCCGATGTACTTCTTGATGCCGTAGTGCAGCATGTCACGCGCCAGCGCCGCGCGGTCGTTGCCCTCATCCGCCGCCTTGTCGATGTCGCGCATGTCGGAGGACAGGCCGGAAATGCCCATCAGGCCGGACTGCTTGTTCATCATCGTCAGCACTTCGTTGACGGTCATGTGGTCATTGTTGGCAATAAACTGCACCACCGCCGGATCGCAGGAGCCGGAACGCGTGCCCATGACAACGCCTTCCAGCGGGGTCAGACCCATCGACGTGTCAACGCACTTGCCGTCCACCACCGCGGACATGGACGAGCCGTTGCCCAGATGGCAGATGATAATCTTCTTGCCGATGGGGCTCACGCCGAGGAACTCGCACACGCGCTTGCTCACATAGCGGTGGGACGTGCCGTGGAAGCCGTAGCGGCGGACGCCCATTTCCTTATAATAGCGGTACGGAACGCCATACATGAACGCCTTCGGGGGCATGGTCTGATGGAACGCGGTGTCGAACACGGCCACCTGCGGCGTGTGCGGCATAACTTCCTCGCACGCCTCAATGCCCATCAGGTTCGCCGGATTGTGCAGCGGGCCCAGCGGGATGAACTTGCGGATGGCAGCCTTCACTTCGTCGGTGATGATGCAGCTGGCGGTGAACTCCTCGCCGCCGTGCAGCACGCGGTGACCCACCGCGCCGATTTCATCCACGGACTTGAGCACGCCCTTTTCCGGGTCAAGCAGCGCGCGCAGCATCAGCTTCGTCGCCACGACGTGGTCCGGAATCGGCTCATAGAGGTCGATGACCTTCGACATGTCAGGGGTCTTCTGGTTCAGGTGGGAGCCTTCAATCGCGATGCGCTCCACCTGCCCCTTGACGATCATTTGCTCGTTGTCCATGTCCACCAGCTGGTACTTCAGGGAGGAAGAACCCGCGTTGACAATCAGAACCTTCATGGATGGTTACACTCCTTCTATTTCTATCAACCAGATGTTTCGTTAATTTTCTTCGGGGGATTTTACCGTCGCGCCCGTTTCGACCGCCCAGTTCCATGCCGGGCAGCCCTCCGGCGTCACAATGACGTTGCGCTTGTAGGAAATGATGCCGGTGCGCCCTTCCAGCCCGTCCATCACGCCGATGTCCGTCACGCTTGCCGGAATGACGATTTCCGTCAGGTTCGGGCACATCGCGAATGCCATCGCGCCGATCGTTTCGACGCCTTCGGGCAGAACGATGCGCTCGACGTCGTAATCATAATGGAACGCGAACGGGTCAACAATTTTGACGCCCTCCGGGAGGATGATTTCTTCCGCCGGAACAATGTCGGAGAAACAGTGCAGCAATCTCGTGCCATCCGCCGTCATCAGCAGACCGTTCGTCTCGTCGAGTTTGAACGCTGCATTGTCCTCCGCAAGGGTCAGCGACTGCAAACCATACAGCCCGATGAAGTTCAGCTGCTCGATTTCGGTCAAACTGCTCGGCAGCGTTAGGTGCGTCAGGTAGTAATTATACTGCAGGGCGCTTCCGCTGATTTTCTTCAGCCCTTGCGGCAGGTCGAAATCCATCAGGCGGAAACAGCTTTCCAGCGAAGCGGGCGGCAGTTCCGCCAATTCGTCAGGCAGCGTCAAACTAACCAGATAGTTGTCGCCGGAAAAGCACGCCGCGCCGATTTCCGTCACACTGTCCGGCACGACAACCGTCGTCACCGTCTTCTCGTAGAACGCCTGATGCCCCAGTGCCGTCACGGGCAAGCCGTCGATGGTGTCCGGGATCAGCACATGTTCGCTTGTGCCGATGTAGTCGGTGATGGTGACCTCGCCGCCGTCCGCCGTATACGCAAAATCCGACGCGGGATTGACCTGCTCCCCCTTCCGGTGGAACACGCACAGCGACTGCGCGACAGAAATCATCTGCTGCACCAGCGCGTCATCATCGTTTGGGAAGAGGAAGAAGTACAGGTCGCCCGAATCCCCAATCCAGAGGATATCGAAGCCCTGCCCGTTCATGCTGACCAGCACGGCGGGCATGTCGTTGATGGTCATTTCCTGCAGGCGGGTGCTCTGCGGCGTGGTCAGCCCCAGCATCAGCGCCGTTCCCTCAACAATGAACGACTGGATGCCCAGCGCGTCGCTCGCGTCGGTCGCCTCCCAGTCGGCGGGCAGTTTCATCGCCATCACCATTTGGTTCTGGTCGGTCAGGAGGGAGGTCGTCGGCGGCACGTCGGTGTCCTCCATCGTCTGGTAGCCCCATTCGTTCGGAATCTCGAAAATGGCATTATCGCCCAGCGGGACGGCGTACAGGTCAATGTAGGGCAGCAGGTACTCTTCGCTCTGTGATTCCTCCGCAAAAGCGCAGGACAGCAGCACAATCGCCGCTAAAATCAGGGAAATCAGCCGTTTTTTCATGCAGGGTTCTCCTCCTTAGCGCGTCTTTTGTGACGCTTCTGTGAACATTATAACGTTCCAGCAGAGGAAAACCCTGCATGAAATTTGGCATTACTTCACGATTTCGCCCATCTGCGCACGGCCGCAGCCAGCCGCGTTGGACTCGTCGGTGTCAATATGCATCGCCAGCGCGTACTTGTCGCTCACGCGGACAACCACGTCGCCGAAAATCAGGGAACGGCCGTCGGTATCCACCTTCACGGACACAACGTCCTTGTCCTTCACGCCGTATTCCTCAGCGTCCGCGGGGGTCATGTGGATGTGGCGCTTGGCGGCGATCACGCCCTCGGTCAGCTCCACTTCGCCCGCCGGGCCAACCAGCTTGCAGGCGCCCGAACCCGCGATATCGCCGGATTCACGCACAGGCGCGGTCACACCGATGGAACGCGCATCCGTCAGGGACAGCTCCACCTGCGTCGCGCTGCGAACCGGGCCGAGGATGCTCACGCCGGTCAGGGTCTTCTTCGGGCCGACAACGTCCACGCGCTCCGCGCTGGCATACTGACCGGGCTGGGACAGCATCTTCTTGACGGTCAGCTCATAGCCCTTGCCGAACAGGGTTTCCAGATCCTGCTGGGTGACATGAACGTGACGAGCGGAGGTTTCCACGATGAACTGCTTCATATGAATTACTTCCTTTTCATGGTCTTGTTTGGGGATGAGCCCAATCTATTATACCATCTTTCGGCGGTTCTGTAAAGGCAAAAACGGCGGCAAAATTGCATCATTCCACGTCATTTCGCGCGTTCGCTTGACGTTTCCGTTCTTTTTGTTATAATAGGAACGCACCTTTTCATTGCTCATTGCTCATTCCTCATTGCTCATTAAAAGGAGTTTTTCCATGCGCATTGTCGGCGTGATTGCCGAGTACAACCCCTTCCATTCGGGGCACGCGCACCAATTGCGTCAGGCGCGGGAAGCCGCCCATGCGGATGCGGTCGTCGCCGTCATGTCCGGCTGCTTCGTGCAGCGCGGCGACGCGGCGATTGTCTCCCCCGCCATCCGCGCAAAAATGGCGCTGCAAAACGGCGCGGATGCCGTGATTCTGCTGCCCGCGCTGTGGTCTGTCCGCGACGCGGAGCACTTCGCCTTAGGCGGCGTACATCTGCTGACCGGCTTGGGCTGCGACGCGCTCTCCTTCGGCGCGGAAACGGCGGATCTTCCCCTGCTGCAGGCGGCGGTGGATGCGCTCGAATCCCCCGATTTACCCGCAGCGATTCAGCCGCATCTGTCTGCCGGGCTGCCCTATCCCGCTGCGCTTTCCGCCGCGATGGCGGAGGTCGCCCCGGCTGCCGCGCGCGTCCTTCAATCCCCCAACAACACGCTCGGCGTGTGCTACCTGCGTGCGCTTCGGCGATTGGGTGCGTCCATCGACGTGTACCCGATTGCCCGCGCGTCGGATTATCACGCGTCCGCCATTGGGGACGGCTTTTCGTCCGCCACGGCGATTCGCTCCGCCATTCTGCGCGGCGACTGGGCATCCGCCTATTCCGCCATGCCGGGGAGTGCGGCGGACTTGCTGGAAAATCAGGCGCTGGAAAATCACCTGCACCGTCCGGAGGCGCTGGACACGCTGCTGCTGGCGCGGCTTCGGCTGATGGATGAGGTGGATTATGCCGCGCTGCCGGACATCAGCGAAGGCATCGAGCGCCGACTGCGCCGATTTGCCGACACTGCCCGCACGCGTGATTCGCTCCTGCAAGCCGCCAAGACGCGGCGATACCCGTATGCGCGCTTGTCGCGGCTGGCGACGCACGCGCTGCTGGGCGTGACGCAGGCGGTCGTTGACAGCAATCCGCTGCCGCCTGCCGCGTTCCTGCTGGGCTTCCGGCGCGGGTGCGAACCGCTGCTGTCGCATTTGGCGCAAGGGGTGATTCCGCTGGTCAGCAGCGCGGCGCAGTCCAGCAGGTGCA
>ERZ809224.2107-NODE-2107-length-12917-cov-7.270331_pt1 | contig 12917 bp, 7 predicted proteins | sample MGYA00520513_ERZ809224 | MGnify/ENA primary metagenome ERZ809224 (study PRJEB31576, sample SAMEA3212658) | Homo sapiens | biome: human-gut; feature: human gut; material: fecal | place: Sweden | collected 2012 ...
TGGCGCTTGCAGGTTCTTAGATAATTCAAGCGAGTGAGTTTTAGCCCTGCCCCCATATCCGCCGCCTGTTCCGTCCCTTTCTGCAGAATCAATAAACCTCCTGCAACAATTCAGGCTGAATAGTTATCATTCGTCATTTGCAAATCTCATTCACGAAACCACAGGTCAAAAATATACCTCTACCTGTTTAACTGCATACAAACCACGGTCTCCAGAATCTCCAGCGACTTAAATTCCCTGTCTATGTACTTTTTCCGAAACCAGTCCATCTGTGCCGCAAATTCCTGCATCACCTCTTTTGATACCGCAAAGGCAAAAACTTTCTCAAGAGGCGCAGAAATTACATACTGCATAGTGTACACTGTAGACTCGAGCATCGGAATGCTTCCTCTAAGCTTTGCAGCGCAGCTTCTGCACAGCACGCTGCTTTTTTCACGCAGAAATCCGCACAGGTCCTCCTTTTTTCCGCATACCGCACAGGAGAACATCTGCGGATACTCGCCTCCCAGCGTCATTGCACGCAGCTCAAATGCATAGCGTACCAGACGGTTATCAAGCCTGGGATTCAAAAGCGCACGCATCGCAGCATAGAGAAGCTTTAAAAGCATCAGAGAATCGTCATTTTCCCGCGCATAATAGTCGGCGAACTCTAAAAAATAGCTGCCGTAGCATGCCGTCTCCATATCAAACGAAATCTCGCGGAAATAGTTTTTTATCTCCGCCTGCACCAGACGGTATGAGCTTCGCCCCTCAAACACGAAAAATGTTCCAAACGCAAAGGGATTGGAAGCTGCCAGCAGCATACTGTTCGGTCTTCTGGCTCCTTTGGCAAACACTGTGATTTTTCCGCGCTCTTTTGTAAGAAGCACCAAACGCTTATCATACTCACCGATGGGCGCTGCCAACAGAACCATCCCCGTCAATGCAATTTTATCGCTCATTATATCTCTTTCTTATCATACCCGAAATTCTTAATCATAAAATCGCTGTCGCGCCAATCTTTTTTAACCTTTACCCAGAGCTGAAGATTGACTTTGTGCTCCAGCATCTGCTCAATATCACGCCGCGCCTGAGAACCTATTTTACGCAGCATCTGACCGCCTTTCCCGATAATGATTCCTTTGTGAGAATCACGCTCACAGATAATCGTAGCCTCAATATCACATATCCGGCCATCCCTGCGCTCCGTCATCTTCTCAATGGAAACTGCAACTCCGTGCGGAATCTCCTCCTCCAGACAGCGCAGCGCCTTTTCTCTTATCATTTCCGCCACAATCTGTCTCTGCGGCTGATCTGTCACAGTATCCTCATCATAGAATTGAGGTCCGTAGGGCAGATATTTGAAAATGCTGTCAATGACAGTATCCGTATTAACGCTCCGCAGCGCCGAGGCCGGAATAATCTCTGCAAAATCGTAGATTTTCCGGTAAGCATCCATAAATTTCAGGATTTCACTCTTTTCTACCCTGTCTATCTTGTTAATAACAAGGATGACCGGCGTTTTCGTCTTTTTCAACTGCTCCACGATGTGCCGTTCGCCTGCCCCGATAAAGGTACTCGGCTCCACCAGCCAGAGAATCACATCTACCTCATTGAGCGTGCGCTCTGCTACATTCACCATATATTCTCCAAGCTTATTTTTCGCCTTGTGAATGCCCGGTGTGTCCAGAAACACAATCTGTCCCCGCTCACAGGTGTAAACCGTCTGAATACGGTTTCTCGTGGTCTGCGGCTTATTGGACGTAATCGCGATTTTCTGACCGATCAGATGATTCATCAGCGTAGATTTTCCCACATTCGGACGCCCGATCAGCGTTACAAATCCGGATTTATAGCTTTTGTCTGCCATGTTTGTCTTTATCCTTTCTTCCCTCATTCTTACAGCGGCTTCAATTCAAAAAACATCTCTTTTTCTTTTGCCAGCGCATCCTCATTTCCCAGCACACAGAAATTGTCATCTGCCAAAATCGCACGCATCAGCGGAGCCAGCGCCCTGATATTTTCACAGTCAGCGCTCAAAATCTCTTCCCTCTCACGCTGCACATCTTCTTCACTCACATTTCCAAAGTACGCATTCAAAGCGCGGGCGCCCTGAGCTCTCGCCGGAAGCGGTGTGTCAAGCTCACTGATAGTTCCGATGATGTACTTTGTCATGTCACGCTCATCTACGCTAAAATGCTCCACGTAATCCGGCACACCCTCGTAAACTTCATTGGTAGCACGCAGATTCGGATCACGATAAGATGTAAAATACGAATCTCCATTTCTGCCAAACCCGCTCATGCAGCCGTAGGCCCCTCCCTTCACACGAACATTGACCCAAAGATACTCATAGCTCATAATAACCTTGAGAATCCGAAGAGCTCCTGTATATGCAAATCCTGCCCTCCGGTAATTCCCTGTTCGCGTCACATACTGGATTTTGGCAGAGGTCTGAAAACCTTCATTCTTTTTGCCGTAAGCCAGAGTATACGCCAATGCCTCCCTTGCATCGGACGGCATTTCTTTGCACAGCATATGCACCTGCGCATCCATACCTGCAAGGCCACTCTTCTCGGCAGTTATGCTGACCATCATAGTATCCTGTCTGAAAATACAGCTCATCAGATTCCGAAGCTTGCCTGCAAGAAACTCTTTTTTCTCTTCAAAATGATTTTCCAGCTCCTCAATCAGCTTATAATACGCAATGCCTCCCGTCAGATCTCCAAACGCCGATGCATCTGAAAAATAAGCCATGGCGCGTGTCACTGTTGCAGAATGACCGGCTGTAGTGATGCGCATCTGTATCCTTGATTTCTGCTCAGAGAGAATTTCATGCAGGCGTTTTTCGTCCTCTATTTTTGAAGTAAAGAGGATCTCCTTTATCATCTCAAATACAAAATCTGTCTTATCATAAAGCGCCCTCGAACTTATGGTAAACATCGTCCGCAGCTTTTCCGGATGCTTGCTGTCCGGAAATACCTGCAGCCCCGTGCCGATACCGCCCGTCTGCATGTTGATCTCATTGTAGAGATCACCGTAGGTATAATGCTCCGTATCCACCATACCAAGCACGCTCTTCAATATGCCCACATAAGGCAAGTCCTCCTTCGGAACGTATCTCAAGTCAAACAGCAGCTCCATATAGGCAATGCCATTGGTACACACATCATGCCACAGTACCGGAGTGTCCCCCCACTGAAGCAAAATGTTGGAAAATCCTCTGCTCTCTCTTCCAATGTCTCCACGCTCCAGCATCGGTATTTTCTCCAGTTCTTCCTGTGTGGAAGGAGTTTCCTGAAACAACCGCAGCTTCTCTGTCTTATCAACCAGCTCCTGTATTTGTGCTTCGCTCAGACTTTCTTTAAAAGCTGCAAGCTTTTTTGCCGTGGCAGCCTCAATTTTCGCAGTCAGACCTTTTTCCGGCTCCACGATAACCACTGCCACATGCGTATTTTCAAGGAGATAGCGGCGGATCAGTTTTTCATAATAGCCTGTCCCTACTTTCTCCTTCAGCTTTGCATAGACATCAAGCAGTTTTACGTAAGCAAAAGGATCTTCATCTCCATAAAGCCAACTGTCCATGATGTCAATGCCATACATCAACCCCTTAGGATATGCACCATAGTCAGCTTCACGGAATCGAAATTCTGAAGAATTAATGCCTGCAAGCAGCGCTTTCTTGTCCAGTCCCTGCTCTGCAATTTGCGTCAATACCTGACGGATAATGGCAAGAAACTGCTCCTTATCTGAAATATTTGCATTTTTTGCAGTGACAGAAAAAACAGGCTGCCAAGTTCCGCTGTCATAAGATCCCATGATATCCTTGCCGATGCCTGCATCCAGAAGCGCCTGCTTCAGCGGAGCGCCGGGAGCAGAAAGCAGCGCATACTCAATAATTGAAAATGCTGTGGCAAGCTCTGCATCCTGACTGTTTCCAATCGAAACATTCCAGGACAGATACGTATTATCCTCCTCTGACTCTGCCGTAGAAATCGAATATTTCCTGTATATTTCCCTTGGCGCCTCAAAGGGCTTCTGCATGGCAATTTTAGAATCCACTTCTTTTACATCATAACGGGAGAGATATTCCTCATCCATCCACTGAAGACGCTCGCAGATATCCGCATTTCCGTAGAGATAAATAAACGCATTAGACGGGTGATAATATTTCCTGTGAAAGTCCAGAAAATCCTCATACTTTAAATCCGGAATACACTCCGGATCGCCGCCGGACTCATAGCCGTAAGGCGTATCCGGATAAAGGGCATTTAATATTTCCCGCTCCAGTACATCCTCCGGCGAAGAAAACGCACCTTTCATTTCATTATATACAACACCGTTATAAGTAATTTCATCTTCCGGCGACTCCAGATGATAATTCCAACCTTCCTGCCGGAAAATCTCTTCTTTTTTATAAATATTGGTACAAAAAACCGCATCCAAATAGACATGCATCAGATTTGCAAAATCCGTGTCATTGCAGCTCGCCACCGGGTACATGGTTTTGTCCGGATAAGTCATCGCATTCAGGAAGGTATTCAGAGATCCCTTTGCCAGCTCCACAAACGGATCCTTGGACGGGAACTTCTCACTCCCGCACAGTGAGCAGTGCTCCAGAATATGCGCAACACCTGTACTGTCTTTGGGAGGCGTGCGGAACGTAATATGAAAAACCTTATTATCATCATCATTAGCAATGACCATCACCCTTGCGCCGCTTTTTTTATGCCGCAGCAGATAACCCTGTGAATGAATATCCGGCAATACTTCCTCGCCGACCAGCTCATACGCCTGTAAATCCTTTATTGTCATGAAAAACCTCTTTTCGTTTATATTATAACTTTGATATCAAGTTCTATACGATTATAGCATTCTTTTTTACCAGTTGGAAGGGGCAAAAACTGCGGGAATTTCAGTTTATATTTCCTGATGAACCTGAAATCCCCGCAGTTTTCATTTATGTCTTTACTCTCCCGACCTTCGCATTAAAGAGTCCTCTGGAACCGTAATTCACTCTCTTAATGCAGATGCCTCCATTGGGATAGTGCTGCCCGTAGTGCCCTGACGCGCTGATCATAAAACCATTTCCAATATATATCGCCACATGTCCCAGCGTACCGCCGTCATAATAGAAAATAATATCACCGGGTCTCATGCTGCTCTGACTGATACGTTTGCACGACGAAAGGATCGCCGACATAAAGGATGGCGGCATACTCTTTCCAGCCGCACGATAACACCGATTCACAAAATAGGAGCAGGCCACACCGCCTCTGATGTTGGTTCCCTTCTGAACACCGTTAACAATACCGCCATTCTCATGGTAGGAACCCAAAAATTTCAACCCATACCGAATAGCGCGCGCGCTGTATTTGTTGTGTGGATTTGTCATTTTCTTCTTGTCAAGAATAGACAGCTTGATATCTGTCACCTTTATGTAGGCTGTCTTCCACTGACCGTATTTTTTATTGCCCGTATTTTTTTTGTGATGAAGATATACGGGAACCCAGGATGTTTTCTTTCCCTTTTTGATACGGTTTGGATTGACGACAAGTGCGTCGCCGTACTGGATGCTGTACAGCTTTTTAGACTTTGATGAAGCAGCGCTGCGTACCGAAATCCTGCGGCTTTTTGTAGCCACATAAGCCATGACAAGATACCTGGATTCATCCTTCTTATACTTGTCCAGTTTAATCTTGGAACTGCTTTTTTTGGTCGCCGCTATAAGCGGTTGTGCCGGTATGCACAGAGACAGACACAAAGCCAAGGCCGCCCCTAACATCAGCACCCATATTCCCTTCCCTTTTTTTGTTTTCTGCATTGTTATGCTCCCCCTGTGGTTTAATGGAATAATTGTAACATACAAAAGTGACAAAAAAAAGAGTAAAAATGCCGGAACGTATGAAGTTTTCAAATAGAGCAGGAGGCCAGCCATTAATTGACCAGCCTCCTGCTCTATTTTTATTTATGTTTTAAAATTATTCTTCTGTCTTGTCAGCGCCATACAGAGTAACCAGCTTATTCAGGTACTCGAAACGCTCCTTAGCCTCCGCCTCATTCTTAGCGAACAAAGTCTTAGCTTTCTCAGGATTGGATCTCATCAGAGAATTGTAACGAACCTCGCCGTTCAGGAACTCCTGATACTCTCCGGTCGGAGCCTTGCTGTCCAGAGTAAATGCATCTTTACCCTCAGCCTTAGCAGCCGGATTGTAACGGAAGCAATGCCAGTAACCAGCCTTAACAGCCAGCTCTTCCTCTGTCTGAGCCTTTGCCATGCCCTTCTTGATACCATGGTTGATACATGGAGCGTAAGCAATGATCAGTGACGGTCCCGGATATGCCTCAGCCTCTGCGATTGCTTTTACAGTCTGATTAAAGTCAGCGCCCATAGAGATCTGTGCTACATATACATAGCCATAGCTCATAGCGATGCTTGCCATATCTTTCTTCTTAACTTCTTTACCGCCTGCAGCGAACTGTGCTACTGCACCGGTCGGTGTGGACTTGGATGCCTGTCCGCCTGTGTTGGAGTAAACCTCGGTATCAAATACCATAACGTTGATGTCTTTGCCGCTTGCAAGTACATGGTCAACGCCGCCGAAACCGATATCGTAAGCCCATCCGTCGCCGCCGAAGATCCACTGGGATTTCTTAGCCAGGAAGTCTTTATTCTTAACAATGTCTTTGCATACTTCACAGTCGCATCCTTCAAGAGCAGCTACCAGCTTATCGGTAGCAGCGCCGTTTGTAGCGCCTACGCTGTAGGTATCCAGCCATTCCTGACAAGCTGCCTTTACTTCTTCAGAAGCCTGATCGCTTGCAGCCACGGACTCAACTTTAGCCTTCAGGCCATCGCGGATAGCTCTCTGAGCCAGAAGCATACCATAACCGAACTCTGCGTTATCCTCAAACAGAGAGTTGCCCCATGCAGGACCCTGTCCTTTTGCATTTACGGTGTACGGTGTGGACGGTGAAGAGTTGCCCCAGATAGAGGAGCAGCCTGTTGCATTTGCAATGTACATTCTGTCGCCGAACAACTGTGTGATCAGTTTTGCATAAGGTGTCTCGCCGCAGCCTGCACATGCGCCTGAGAACTCAAGCAACGGCTGTTTGAACTGAGAACCTTTTACTGTATTCTCTTTGAATTTCTCGATAACATCTGTCTTAACCGGAAGCTCAACTGCATAATCGAAGTATTTCTGTGCACCTGCGTTTGCTTCCATATTCTCCATAGCCAGTGCCTTTGCACCCTTCTTGCCCGGGCAGACATTTGCACAGGAACCGCAGCCTGTACAGTCATATGCGGATACAACCATAGCAAACTTGTAGTCCTTCATACCTGTCATCGGCAGTGTCTTCATGCCTTCCGGAGCTGCTGCAGCCTCGGCCTCAGAAAGAGCAACCGGACGGATAACTGCGTGCGGGCAGACATAAGCACAACGGTTACACTGGATACAGTTTTCCGGATTCCATACAGGAATATTTACAGCGATACCACGCTTCTCAAATGCTGCTGCGCCAGAAGGTGTCGTACCGTCTACATAATCCTTGAATGCAGATACCGGAAGTGTATTACCTTCCTGAGCATTTACTTTGTTCTGGATATTATTTACAAAATCTACAACATCCTGTCTTGCGCCTGTAGCAACCTTGGTGTCCAGACCTTCGTCAGATGCATCCTTCCAGCTTTCCGGAACCTGAACCTCAACAACCTGTTTTGCACCTGCATCGATAGCTGCCCAGTTCTTCTGAACAACATCGTCACCCTTACGTCCGTAAGTAGCCTTTGCCGCTGCCTTCATCAGCTCATTTGCCTTATCCTCCGGGATAATGTTAGCCAGCTTGAAGAATGCGGACTGCAGGATTGTGTTGATACGTGTCGGGCCCATGCCGGTCTCGATACCGATCTTAACACCGTCAATGACGTAGAATTTAATGTTGTGGTTTGCGATGAATGCCTTTACCTGGCCCGGAAGATGCTTCTCAAGACCTTCCATATCCCACGGACAGTTCAGCAGGAATGTACCGCCGTCTACCAGCTCCTGAACCATGTTGTATTTTCTCACATAAGAAGGATTGTGACATGCAACAAAGTTTGCTTTTTTAATCAGGTATGTAGACTTAATCGGTTTCTTACCAAAACGCAGATGAGACATCGTAACACCGCCGGATTTCTTTGAATCATAATCAAAGTATGCCTGAGCGTACATGTCTGTGTTGTCACCGATGATCTTGATGGAGTTCTTGTTGGCACCTACCGTACCATCTGCTCCCAGACCCCAGAACTTACAGTTAATCGTTCCTTCCGGAGTTGTGATCAACTGCTCGCCCAGCGGCAGCGACAGGTTTGTAACATCATCCTCAATACCCAGAGTAAAGAATTTCTTCTCTGTGTTGTTGTATACTGCAACGATCTGCGTCGGAGTCGTATCTTTGGAACCCAGACCAAAACGTCCTGACAGGATCGGAACTGCATCAAACTTGGAGCCCTTCAGAGCGGCTACAACATCCAGATACAGAGGCTCGCCCATAGCGCCCGGCTCTTTTGTTCTGTCCAGAACCGTAATAGTCTTAACGGTTTCCGGAATAGCTGCGATCAGAGCCTCCGCGCAGAACGGTCTGTACAGACGCACCTTTACAACGCCGACCTTTTCGCCTGCTGCCATCAGGTAATCAATCGTCTCTTCAATCGTATCATTTACGGAACCCATAGCTACGATAACTTTCTCAGCATCAGCAGCTCCGTAGTAGTTAAACAGCTTATAATCTGTACCAATCTTTTCATTAACCTTGTCCATGTACTCCTGAACGATAGCCGGCATAGCATCATAGTAAGGATTACATGCCTCTCTTGCCTGGAAGAAGATATCCGGATTCTGCGCGGAACCTCTCTGGCATGGATGATTCGGATTCAGAGCATGTTTACGGAATGCGTCGATGGCATCCATATCTGCCATATCCTTCAGATCCTCATAATCCCATGTCTCAATTTTCTGAATCTCATGAGAAGTACGGAAACCGTCAAAGAAGTTGATAAACGGAATACGACCCTTGATAGCTGCCAGATGTGCAACCGGCGTCAGATCCATAACCTCCTGAACGCTGGATTCACACAGCATAGCGCATCCCGTCTGACGACAGGCATAAACATCAGAGTGATCGCCGAAAATAGAAAGTGCATGGCTTGCCAGTGCACGTGCGGATACGTTAAATACGCCCGGCAGCTGCTCGCCTGCGATTTTATACAGGTTTGGAATCATCAGCAGAAGACCCTGAGAAGCTGTGTAGGTAGTTGTCAGAGCGCCTGCTGCCAGAGAACCGTGTACAGTACCTGCTGCACCTGCCTCGGACTGCATCTCAGTTACCTGAACTTCCTGTCCGAAGATATTCTTTCTTCCCTGAGTAGCCCACTCATCTGTTGCTTCCGCCATAACAGATGACGGTGTGATAGGATAGATGGCTGCAACTTCGGTAAACGCATAGGACGCATGAGCTGCAGCGTGGTTACCATCCATGGTCTTCATTTTTCTTGCCATTTTTGTTATACCTCCTTATAATTTGGGAGTCCCTGAAGGGGGACTCAAATAGTATTCTTTATAAATACCCATATGTGTTTATCATAACACATTGAACAAAAAAAGTCCATTTCCTATCTGCCGGAAATGGACTTTTTCTTGTATTTTTCGCTGTACACAGAAATTATTCTACTTTTCAAACAGGCATCCTGCCGCATTCCCCCATACGATATGTGCTTTATGCCTAACGGCGGAATACAGCGTCTGCATTTCATTGTCATCTACTCCCATCCTTTGCACACATCCACCCATTGCACCGCCTGCGAGGTCTTCTCAAGCTCTCCGCATGTCAGCTTCACCGCACTGCTTGCCGTACCTGCCGCCGGGAAAACTGTCTCAAAACGTTTCATAGAAATATCCAGAAAAACGGAGAGTTCTTTGGGATTATCAAACGGGCATACGCCGCCCACAGCATATCCCGTAAATTTTAATGCTTCTTCCGGCGACAGCATGGATGCTTTCATGTGGAAGAAATCTTTAAATTTTCGATTATCAATTTTGGCGTCGCCTGCCGTCACTACAAGAACAGCTCCATCACCGTTTTTAAAAGACATAGATTTTGCAATCCGTGCCGGTTCCACACCCACAGCCTGTGCCGCCAGCTCTACCGTTGCACTGGATACCTCAAACTCCATCACTCGATCCTCGAGGTTAAAATTTTTCAGATACTCTCTGACCTTCTGCGTAGACATTTCGATTCACTCCCGCTTTCTGCTTTACGCTCTGTTTTATTCTTGTTGTGTGCTGCTTCTTTATTTCACCGTAATTTTCAGCTTCGTTTTCTTACCATTATACAATTTGACCGTAATCACTGCAATTCCCTTCTTTCTGGCCTTCACCTTTCCCTTTGCAGTTACAGAAGCCACTTTGGAATTGCTGCTTATAAAGGTTCTGCGAAAGCTTGCCGTTTTCGCCGCCAGATTTACCTTTATCCGGAAGGTTTTTCCTTTTTTCATTGTTTTCGACGATGCATTTAAACGAGGCTTGCCCGGCGCTTTTTTTACCGTAACTTTCACCCGGCAGGTTGCTCCATCCGGCGAGCCAAGAGTAATTACGGCATTTCCTACTTTTTTGCCCTGTACCGTTCCATCCTTCTTCACCGAAACAATCTTTGTGTTTGAAGAACGATAAAAAATAGTTTTGTCAGATGCATTTGCAGGTGAAAGTAATGCGGCAATCTTTACTTTCTCCTTTTTCCCAATTACAATCTTTGTTACCTTTTTCTGACCTGCATATGCAGCAATACCGTTTACGCGAACGATATTCTGCACTCCCTGCTGTCCTGTCTGCGGAGGTTCCGTCTGGTCATTCTTTTTTTCCGTCGAAGGCATCCCGGTTTCCGCCGAAGTGTCCGGTTCTGTCGGCCGTTCCGGCTTGGTATCGCCGTACACATCCAACTGCAGCTCCAGCACGACCCGGCCGGAAGCATCTTCCGCCGTCACTTTCGCCGTATAAATTCCAGGTTTTACATAATTGCCGCCCGCATCCCGGCCGTCCCAGTAAAATCTGCGGTAACAGCGATAGCTCTGCGAAAGTCCCTCCTCTATTACCTGTGCCGTCTCCTCATCTCCGAGCACTCTCACTATGTTTCCCTGTGCATCCTCCACCTGGCAGCTTACCTTCGCCTGAGGCAATGCCATACTGGAATATGTGCCAAAATCCGCCGTAATCTCCCATTCTTCTTCATTGGTCATGCAATACTGATCTGCTGCTGTAAGCTTCATATTTTTCAAAATAGAATCCCCGGCAGGAGACACAGAAAACGGCAGCATATACAAAATGCTGCTTCCCGCCGGCCTCAGAAGACACCCGTAAAAACCTGTCTTTTCCTCGCTTCCGGCCGCCGAAAGTGAAAAACTGAAGGTACCGTTTCCCTCAGAGAGACGGATATTTTTGATCTCAGCCTGTTTCTTCGGATAGCCTGCGCCGGATGGCGACGGCAGCCCTGTTGGCTCTGTCAGCTTTAAAATCAGATTTTGGATTTCCCATACATCTGTGGAAAAATAATATGCAAGCTCAAGAGTCACCTCTTTCTGCGCACGATAGGAAACCTTCACAACCGGCGTTTTATCCACCTCGTAGGATACCGACGCTTTTTCAAACGTAACCTCTGCGGCCGGCATCGTTCCCGGTAAAAAGCATTCTTCGTTATCGGACGGATACATGCGCACATGATTGGCTACACAGCAATTTTGAACAAACCGGTACATTTCGTTAAAGCTGATACTGCCGTCCTGGTCAAGATCCGCCGGAGCCTGACCAAGTGCATAATCTGTCTCCTCCTGTGCAGTGAACAGCTTCATCGCATCAATACCGGCGCCATATGCAACAGAAGAAGTAAACATGCCGACAGAGGGAATATCCGCGGTTTCTATCGTCTGATTGGATACCTCCTCCTCTGAAGCTGCAAGAAGCATACGAAATCTACTGTTGTTTAAAACCGTGCGTGTCTGCGGCCGCGCAGCAGCCTCTTTCTCAAACTCCTCCACAAACCAGTTTGCAAACTCCCCGGCCCCATCCTCTTGTGTGTCATCTTCACTCTGAGCAGACAGCGTCAGACCGCTGAAGCCTCCGCTGTAGCAGCAGTCCATAATAAGAATATTAGTGCCTTCAATACCCTCAAAGCAGTCATACAGTTCCTCCGGCGTAAGAATTGTCCCAAGCTCCAGACACAAGCCCTCCGGCTCTCCATGGCCGGAATAATAAAAATAGTTGACATCCTCCGGTTTCGAAGCGCCAAAGCTGTCCTGTATCGTCTGTTTCAGCCCGCTTTTCGTCGTCACACCGTCCTGCTCTTTCACAGAAACAGTTATATTATTTACACCGTACGCCTTAACAAGCATACGCCTTATATTCTCTCCATCATTTTGCGGTCCCGGAGTCAGGTCGCTGGAGGCGCCCCTGTAATCCCCCCGTGTCACCAACAATGCACGATACTCACACTGCCCGTCCGCCTGTCCCTTTATCCCTGCCAGCAGCGTCAAAAGCAAAAGCCAGGGTATCGTCCAAAGAAAAATCCGCCGTCTCCTTTTTTCCGTCATATATCGCCTCCTGATTTTTCCTTTTATTATACCCCTCCCCCGCCCTTTTGACAAGCACATGCACCGCCCCCGTAAAATTACCTGCAACGATTCAGCCTGTGTAGTTGCCGATAAATATAGTAATTTATGTAAAAACGGACGGAACAGGCAGCGGATATGGGAGCAGGGCTAAAACTCGCTCGCTTGAATTATCTAAGAACCTGCAAGCGCCAAAGAACCAGCCGGTCGCTAACTCGTCGAGTCCGCTGATGCGGACTCTCCTCGGACAATAGCTCCCTTGATTTCTCGCTTGTACGCGAGAAATCACTGGTTCTTTGGC
>ERZ809224.2108-NODE-2108-length-12915-cov-8.708165_pt1 | contig 12915 bp, 16 predicted proteins | sample MGYA00520513_ERZ809224 | MGnify/ENA primary metagenome ERZ809224 (study PRJEB31576, sample SAMEA3212658) | Homo sapiens | biome: human-gut; feature: human gut; material: fecal | place: Sweden | collected 2012 ...
ATTTATCATCTAAACTGCATTTTTCTTTAGATGCATATTCACATCTTTCATAATAAAGTGGTCTTACATTATTGCTTGCAACTGTTAAAAATATTTGATTAGTTTTTGGTTTTATTGATATTGTTTTACATTTGCTATAACTCATATATTATTCTCCTATTCCAATAACACATAATCTTTTTGCCTTTTTATTTGCTATACAGGTAATCAGTGTTATTTGATTATTTTCCGTTGGTTCAAGTACACTTAAATCTGTTTCTTCTATTTCTCTTATTTCATTTACTATATATGTTTTTGTTTCATATTTAGTTGTATATTCAATTTTCATTCCTTTTTTTATATCTTTTAAATTTTCAAAAAAAGCTGCTTTACTACCTCTATTATGAGAACACAAACAAACATTACCTTCTAAATAACTACTATTTTGAAAATGTCCTACATACTTGCTAATTATTTTGCTATCTGTACCATCTGCTATTGGAGCTTTTATTATATTTAATTCCTCTATTGTTATATATCCTATAATATTTTTATCATCTTCATTATCAATAGTCAGTATATCAGCAGTTTGTTCCTCTATTGTTTTGTTCTTATTATTATTTTTATTATTTGTATTTTTTAAATCCGGTCTAAATACTAATGCCAACATTAATAAAAAGATTATTACTATAATACCTATACTATATTTTAAAATTTTCTTTAACATTTAAAACCTCCATAAAAAATAAGCGACGACTAGCTTTTTAAAACTAATCATCGCTTATTCATAATATTTGATATTAAGATATTATCACTTAGTTTTTTATAAGTCAATGAATATATTTTGAAGAAATTTTGAAACACTATAATTTAATTTCATAGTAATTGTTCCATAGTATAATGTCTTTTTTCTTATTACCTAAAACTATGCTTATTGTTCTTCCTTTTAGTTTTTTAAATATAATTGAATTCACTTTTATTGCATATATATTTTCATTACTTCTGTTTTTGCAATTTGTAATATCTATTGAAACCTTTTTATCACTTAACTTTGTTGCTTTTATTAATTTAAATCCTTTGTTTGTTTTACTATAAATATATGTATTTTTTTGATTTATTAAAATTACTAATACAACAATTAATCCTATTCCAGATATTATAATAACTGGCACAATATTATTATCTTTTATTTCTTCTTTAATTTCTTCTTTTTCTATATTTTCATATGTTACTTTATAATTGTATATTGGATCAATCTTTTCTACTTTTCCTGAATATTCAACTGTAACTTTATAAGTATCTGGATAAGCTATTTTTTGTACTGTTTGATATATTTTACTTCCTTTATATGTTACAGGTACTAACTCTCCATCTATACTTTCTGTTGTATCTGCTTCCCATTTTACATTTATCAAATAATATGTTGTATTATTTAGTTTGATTTCTTTTTCAATATTATTTAAATCATTATCTGTATAACTATTAAAAGTTAATACTTTTTCGTCTATCTTTTCATAATATCCATTTTTAATTGTTTCTGTTTTAATATCTGATATATTTAGAACACCTTTAAACTCTCCATCGTTAAATTCTTGTATTGTTCCAAATTCTTTATAGATATTTTCAGTATCCTTATTATTAAGAGTTTTAGTTTTATAAATTTCTTTAGTTTCATAATTTTTTTCTGATATTTCTTTATCAATGCTCTTTATTTTTAATGTATCAGTTTCTGTATTATTAATATTATTTATGAACTCATTTTCTGTACTTTGTGTTATTTCATATTTTTTTACTTGTTCCTCTGTATTTGCATACGTCTTTAAATTACAACTTACTATAATTAATATTATTGGTATAATTAAATATTTTATTTTTTTCATATTTTTATTGAACCTCCTCATCTTCCTCTTCTGGTACTTTTTCTAAGTTTAAATATCTTTGTACTATTTTAGGTATATTTTTATTACTGAATCCTTTATTTAGATAATCATTAAAACTATTATAATCTCCTATATCATATCTTATAGCATTTGTTGTTCCTACTTGTCCTTTTCCATCATCAAAAATAAACATATACTTAGTTTTTTCATATCCTCCACTAAGACCAAGCCTTTCACGTTCTTTCTCTAATTTAGCTAATGCTAAATCACAATCTGTTTTAAACTCTTCTATACTCATAACTTGATTATCTCTAAACATTGTAGATTCAGACCAAAATACTAAAACTTTTATTCCTGATTTTACTTTTTCTATTTCTGGAATATTTTTTATAAGCTCTAATTTTGAATTTAATTCATGGAAATTATCAAATTCATCTTGATTTATGTCATAATCTATTGAATTTCCATATTTGTCTATAATTTCTTTTGGTAATTCTTTTAATGCTTCTTTATACTTTGTTTGTATAGCAAATCTTTGTCCTTCTATAAAAGATTGATTTAATTTATCAAATAATTTTTTATTACTTTCTTGTGTTAATCCAATTGTATTTATTAATTTTTTAAAATCCGAATTAACTACTGCTAAACTAAAAGAATGATTTTCAATTTGTTTTTTCCCACATTCAAAAGCATCTTTTCTTAAATTTTCTTCAATTTCACTCTTCATATTCATTCTCCTCATCATTTGTTTTTTCTTCCATTTCTTGTCTTACCTTGTCTTCTATATCACTATCATCTAACATTAATATTTTAGGATTATTAAACAATTCATTTCTATCCATATATTCTTTATTATCTAAGATGTCTTTATTTGTTACTAATGTTCCTGCAAAATCTACCCATACGCCTTTTTCTATTGTTTTTTGATTATCACATTCTCTATATTCATAGTAAAATAAATCTTGATTCTTTCGATTTTTTGCTATTTTTTCTGGTATTTCAGTATATTTAACAACTTCTTTTTGTTCTCTACTTATTCTTTGTACTCTTTTTGTATTTTCTATATAATCATTAATTTCATTTTGATTTTTTGTGTTTATATGTATCTTTTCTTTTGATTCAAACAATATAATTGTTTCTCTATTGTTTGTTGTTAATTTTTCTATATTTTGTAATTTCAACTGACTAAAAATTCTCCTATATGTTTCATTAATGTATTTATCCTCATTATTTTCATTCATAAACTCTATATCTGATTTACTTTTGTTACTTCTAACTGCTTTTTGTAATTTATAGTCATTGATTTGCTCAATAATACTATTACTTTTTTCTTCAACTTCTGTATTATTATTAGACTTAACTATATTCAACAATTCTTGTACTTTTCTATCTGGTTCATAATCAAGTGAAAAATCTGTCCTTGATATAGCATTTTGCTTGTCTTTGTAATTATCTTTAAAGTTTTTATTATCATACTTCATTAAAAAATCAACTGTTATTTTTGTAAGTTTTTCTTTTTCTTTTTGCATTTTTATTTCATTTGGAATTTCAGTATATGGTACATAGTCATCTTCATAAAATTCTGGTCTAAATTCTTCATAATCAACTTTCAATGGTTCTTTTGTTATTTCTAAATCTTGAACATCATCAATATATTTTCCTACCATATTACAGTTATTTCCCCAATAATCTCCTCCACCCATTCCATTTCCTAATGCTAATAATAAAGATATTGGAGAAATCTTGACTTGAACATAATCGTTTTTCTCTTTATATAACCATGCCAAAGGACAATGTTCTAAATTGATAAATTCTTTTTTATTGTGATTATAAATATATTTATATTCTTCATCTTCTAATCTCTCTAAATTAATTTTTTTAAAATTCTTATCAGCAAAATTATATAAAGTTTCATTATACTTACCATCTTTTTTATCATAAATTCCTAATTCTTTTTCTATTTTCTTTAATATTTCATAGTCATAATCTTTTTTAGTTATTCCATTTTCTTCATCAATTCTATCTTTACTTAAAGCATAATCACCTACTACAAATACTCTATCATTTTTCCATTCATTAGCTAATTTATTAATTAGATTTAAAATTAATGGGTTTCTGTTATAAGACCATTCCATTAATTTTACTCCGCTCTCTGATTCCATATATTCTTTTTTATCTATATTAATAACAACATAATATTGTCCCATTTGTACTCCTCCTAGATTTCTTCTGTTTCTTCTAATTCTTCATTTTTTTCTTTCCCGTTCTATCATTAGATTTTTACTATTGATTTTTAATTCATTCTTCCCATACCTTAAACCTTCTAATTGATCAACTTTGTATTGATGACTTCTAAAATTTTCTCCTTCTATTATTGTTTGAGAATAATTTCGTGCTATATAAATATCTCCAGTAGAAGAAATATCGAAAATATTTCTTATTACTGCATCTGTTTTAAAAATAGTTCCATTTTTTAATTTAACAGTTATGCTTTTCTTATCATGTAAAAACTCATTTATTTTTGCAAATTCACTATAAAATGTAGAGCCTAAGCCACATTTATATTTTTCATAAGATAAAATATGTCTTATTTCATTTTCATTATAAAAAGCTAATAAAATTTCTCTATCTGTGTTTAAAAACTTATCATTAATAAGATCGTATTTTATATTTGTTTCCATTACAGAAATAAGTCCTTTATTTATTTCTGTAATTCCTAAATTCAAATATCTTGTTCTATAATCATCATCTCTTAAATTCTTTCCAAATTGATATGCCTCATTAATTATTTGATATTCTTTCCATACTGTTATTTCTCCTGTGCTTTGATCTACTGTTTCTTTTATGTCATAGTCTAAGGAAAAATCTTCTTTATCCATACTTCGTTCAAATATTTTACTTATTTCTTTGTCTATTATTGTTTTGACTTTTCCTTTAATCCTTTTTTCTAAATCTATAATTTCATAATTAGATTGCATAATTTCTTTGACTAAATCACTTGGATACTCTGTTTCAATTTCATTACTTTTTAAGCAAAAAATCTTATCTTCAATTCCTTTTATAAGTAACCATTTAGTTTCTATTTCGCTTTTATACTTTACATTAAAATTTGCATCTTTTCCTATTAAGATAATCTTATCTAAATCAATTTTTATATTAAAATTCATTCTTCTTCCTCTTCTTCGTATGTTTTTTCCTCATATTCTTTTTTTATATTACCTTTTCCATCTGAATAAAATTTTCCTCTAAACTCTTCACATTCGCCTATAAATTCCCATTCAATTTTTTGATTTAAATGTTTAGAAAATAGTTTTTCAATAACATTTATTGGCTCTGACCATGCAGTTAAAAAAGTTAATTCACCATCTTCTGGTGTTCCTTGTCCTTCTACTGCATCCCATTTAGTTCCCCAATTTTTACAAGACCAATCATACCATGATACACAACCATATTTTGATACATTGTCTAAACATAGATTTCCAAATTGTTCTAATGTCTTTATTCCTAGCTTTCTTTCTGTTTCATCTGGTATATATCTTTGAGCTGATTTTTCTATTTCTTTAATATTCTCTATTGTAAACTTGCGTTTGTACTTATCCCACAAATTCCCATAATAATCATCTTTTGTACTTTCCAACATCATTTTTAGTTTTTGAAATTCATCTGGCTCCTTTTTATTCATTGCATAAGCTATCGCATTATCTATTGTTGTTGATTCTGTTATGTTTAATGCTTTTGGCATTGGAATTAATTTTTCAAAAGTTATTTTTCCATTATCAAATAAATCCTCTAATACTTCTTTTTGTGCTCTTACTACATTCGTACAATAATTTGGCATTTTAATCCTTCCTTTCTTGAGCATGAAAAAAAAGCCAGTTTCTATAACTGACTTTTGTTCACAATTCTTTATATTAAAATCTTACATTGTTATTTTATATATGTCAATGAATGATTTTTGAAACATTTTTGAAATTATATTTCCTCTGTTTCATCCGTTTCTTCTGTTATTCTTTCTAATTCTTTAAATGGTTTTAAACATTTTTCTTCTCTTACTGATATTATTCCAGCTCCATTGTTTAAAATTTCATCAACTATTAAATTTAATTTTTCCATTCCATTTTCATAAGTTATTTTATAAAATCTATCAATATGGTTTACAATTACCCAATTTGCTCCTTTTTTCTTAATATCACTTAATAAATTATTTAGTCCTTCTCTCTCTTCTAATACACTCCCTATGTCTTTATAAACAGAAATAGTTGCTGCTTCGAATTCTCTATTTACAAACTCTCTCAACTCTTTTTCTTGTTTTTTCAAATTATCATTATTTCCAATACTGTCTCTTATGTATAAAAAAACTTTCATTTCCATATAATCAACTCCATTACTAATTTAACACATTTTTTTCAAAATATCAATAATTATTTCTCTAGTTTGACTGTTTAATAATACTGTTGCTCCTATTGTTAATAGTATGAACAAAATTATATATAATATTAGTTTAAAAATTTTTCCTATAGTTTCAAATATTGTAATTATAATCGGCATTTTTTTTACTATTATTATATTCTCATTTTCTATTGTTTGATTTTTCTTTTTTTCCATTGCTATATCAAAAAGTGATTTTTTCTTCATTTTTTACCTCTTTTTCTAAAAATACTAAATTTCTTTTTCTTCTCTGTAATATCAGTATTTATTAAATATGGCTTTAATATTGTTTCAAAGAAATATCTATTTCCTACTTCAAATGGATCTGTAATATACTCTGAAAAAGTTGCTCTCTCTTTCCAATAATCTCCTAGACTAATTCTAAAATTTTCTTTATCACTTTCTTTTGCAAAATTAAATAATAAATATGTATTTATATCTTCTCCAACTATTTGAAAACAATTAATTAAATTTGGAATCTCCCATGCTTTATTACCTGTTATTATTATTTTTAAATCTCTAGTTAAAAAAGACATCTTTTCTTCTTCTGTTATTTCATTTAATGCTCCATAGTCATAAATATAGAAATTATAATTATTAGATAGAATATCTGACATATTTTTAGGTTTTAAAAACAAATCTATTCCTTTATAATTTATTTTGTTTAAATTCTCTGAATAAATTGCTTCTTTACTTTCTGTTATCAAATTCATAATAGAATTATGATTATTATTTTCAATATAACAAGCTCTTATATTAGTTAATTCACTCAAATATTTTACTAAATTTATTGCTACTGTTGTTGCTCCTATATGTCTTTCTGTTCCAACTATTCCAATACTTACAGTTTGTTTTACTTTTATGAAGTTTTCTTTTACTAGCTTAGTGTTTTGATTTACTGCTATTATTTGACTATCTACTTTATATTTTATTGAATTTCCAAATGTCATTCCTTCTTCACTTAATACTTTTTCTAATTCTTCTTTAAATTTTATATCATCTGTTGCTGTTATAATATTATAAATTCCTAAATTAAAAATTTTGCCTAATAGTATATTTCCATACTTATATCCTTCTGCCATTATTATAACTCTTAGGTTATACATTTTTCTAATTAAAGTTATTTTTGAAATAATTTCATCATCTTCCGTTAAATTCTCTATTGCTTTTAAATCTATAATCAAGTAATCAACACTATTTAAATTTCTTAATTCTGTTTGCATAAATTTTTCTAAATTATACTCATTTATAAATCTTGTTACTAATGTTATATTGTGTTTACTGCAATATTCTTCAATTACTGGTTGTATATTTTTTGATATATAAATATACTTTTTGTATTTTCTTGTTTCTTCCATAACCCAATACCTCTAACTTATTCTTTTATTATAACAGTTTCGCCATTATTGGTTGTTACTGTTTTTTCATTTGTTCCTTCTGTTTCATCTTGTATGTATTCTTCTTCGTTTTCTTCTGGTTCTTGTAACAATCCTTTTAAATTTTCTAACATTTTTTCTTCTTCTGTCTTTTCCTTCACAATGCTATTACTACTATTTGTTTCATTATTGTTTACCATATTTGTCCCAATATTTTTACTTTTTCCTGTATTCAAAATAATTGCCAGAACTATTACTAATATTAAAACTATACTTAATATAATTACTTGTTTTTTTAATTCATTTTTATTATTCATTTCTATATAACCTCCTAATTTCCAAATAAATATGTATAAGGATCTACTGCATTCATACTACTATTTTTTCCAATTCTAACTTCAAAATGTAAATGAGCTCCTGTACTATTACCTGTACTTCCCATTATTCCCAGAACTTGACCTGCAACTACTTCTGTTCCTTCTGCTACAATTATTGAACCTTCTTTCATATGTCCATATAATGTATAAAATGTTTTATTATCTGCAGATGTATGTTGTATTACTACATAGTTTCCATATCCAGTATTTCCTGCCTTTGCAACTACTACTTTTCCAGATAATACTGAACAAATTTTGGGATTACTTATTGATATTACAACTAAATCTATACCAGTATGTGCTCTAGTTTGTGTTACTCCATTTACAGTTATAGTTCTACTTTTACTAAATTTTGATGTAACAACATCTTTATTAGCATCCCATGTTTCAAAAGGCATTGGAAAAGTTGCACCAACATATTTTTTTAATTTATCTGATGTAATTACCTCATTTACTACAATTTCAGTTCCATTTGAGCTACTACCGCCATTTTTTTGATTTGATTGTTTCTCATCAGAAACCATACTTGTAATTGCTACTACTGGCACAATTATAATTAAAAATATACCAATTATTACTCCAATAATTATCATTTTTACTTTAAAAGAAAATAGGGAAAATGCTGTCTTCCCAATCTCTAATACTTCATTCTTATCTTCTGCCATTTATTTTCCACCACCAATCAAGTATGGTTTCTCCCATTCTTCTGCTTTTACATTTATTAAGCTATGTCCTGGTCCAACAAACATAAGTCCACGTCCTCTATCTTTTTGAGATAGAATTGTTTTTTCCTCTGTGTTTAAATTATATATTCTTACAATTTCTTCTAAGTCTTGTCCATCTGTTCCAAAAAAGAATTTATATGTTGAATTATCTAGTATTGCTTGTCCATATTGCTTAATTTCATCTGCCAAAAAATCAAGAATATTTTGTGAAATAGTAATTAGTCCACATTCGTATTTTCTGCATCTTTTACTGAAATTTCTCATAAATTCAATTGCTTGTGGTACTTTTTTATCTATTAGTAAATAGGCTTCATCACATACCACATAACATTTTTCTTCTCTATTTCTAAAAGCCATATCTTCACAATATCTAAGCATATTTAGATATTGACAGCTCTTTATATTGGCTGATGCACCTTGTAAAGAGTAAATATCCAGACATATAAAATCGTTATCTTCTTCTACTGTTGTATGTCCATTAAATATTTCTGCATTGTGTCCTATTGCTAAACTTCTTACAATAGATTTAATTATTTCAATTTCATCTCTATGTTGTGTATTTTTATCATTCACTTTTATTTCAAGTATTTCATATAAATCCTTCATAATAGGGAATTTATCTTTTGGTATATTATCTATATTAGTATCATAATCTATATTGAACTTCTTATATAATTCTTCTAGTATTTCCATTAATAAGCTCATTTGAAAACTTGTTATTTCTGGGAAGTATAAAGAAAAAAATGCAGTTAAAAAGTCCATATGCAATGCTAATGCTGATTTTGTACTGTTATATTCCTCATTCTCATCTTCTATATTTTTAGGCAATTTATTCACTTGTAGAGGATTTATTCTTCCAACATTTTTGCCTTTTCCTCCACTACAATCAATCCATTTTCCACCGATTTCTTTGCACATTGCTTTATATTCGGATTCGGGATCTAAAATGTAAAATTTACAGCCATTCATCCATTCATTAAGCATGATTTTTTTTGCTAGATATGACTTTCCGCTTCCACTTGCTCCACTTATTGTTATATTTGAATTTGGTCTATCTGGTGATTTAATAAAAGTATCTAAAATAATAGCTCTGCCATCTTCATCTGTTCCAATATAGTAACCCTTTTCATCTATTAAGCCACTTCCAGAAAAAGGCAAACCTTTAAATAATGCTGCTAATGACATCTGTTTATTTGATATGTCTGTTATTTTTTCATAACTTACATCGTACGGACTTGCTTGTTTTAATGCTAATTCTTGTTGAAATTCTGGTAATCTTGCCTTTAATCCCATACCAGCAATTTTATTCTTTACAATTCTCATATTCTCTGTAAAATTATTTTCTGTATTTCCATTTGTTTTTGCCAAAAAAGATAAATTTATGTATGGTATGTTATCTATTGTAATTTCTCTTATCATTGTCTCAGCACTTGCAATTTTATATTCTGCCTGTGTTTTCAAAAACTCATTTTGTGTAGTATTGTATGTATTTTTGTCTGTTGTAATTCCTTTTGAAACTCCTTCAACAAATCCTTGTACATCTTCTATTGGTGTTACTACTAAACTAACGATTGTATTTGGAATATCTTTTAAACTCAATAACCATCCTACGTTTACTCTTGAAGGGTATCCTGATATGTATTGGATTTTTGATAAAAATTCACCCATTTGTACTCTACTAGATTTAATGTCTATTCCCTGTGGTGCAATTAGTGCTAAAAGTTCTTGATTAATTGGCATTGTTTCAATTTCTTTTGTTTTCATTTTCTAATACTCTCCTTATTTCATAATGTCCCCCTTATTTAAGTCTATTGGCATATTAAACTTTTCTTTTGTATTTTAATCTACTATAAATGGCATTTGCATATACTCTTGATTTTCAATATAAGCTACATCTGGATTTGTGTAACTGTTAACTAATTGAATAATTAGTCTTTCTTCTAATATTTCTGTTCTGTATCCACTATTAGTAAATTTCATTTTTAAATCATTTAGCCTTTTAATTAATTCTTGCTCTACATATTCTGTATTTTCTTCCCATATCATTAAGTAAATTTCACTTTCTAGTGCTTTGCCTCTTACTGATAAATTACCAAAACTCCTACTTCTTTTACCTTGTAAAGTAAATTTTAAAGCATTTTTTTCTTTATCCATTAGTTCTGCTTGATAGTCTTGATTCTTTTGTAAGTTAACTGGTCTATTTGTAAAATATAATTTAAAAGGTTTTAATTCGCTTGCAAAATTTCTTGTTAGTATTTGGGCATGATTTAGTTGTTCTTCTTTGCTCATTAGTTTGCAATTTTTAGGATATATTTTTAAATATGCTAAAACTTTATTATCTAATGTATATAAAAAGTTTCCTTGTATATCCTTTATATTTAAAAATCTATTAGCTGATATTTTTGGTTCTTTCTTAAAAATTTTATCTATTAATTTATCTAACATGCTCATTTATATCATTCTCCTTTAACACATATTCATAAAACTTTTGACCTTTTAAATACTTATATATATTAACTATTAAGTCTGCTATACAACTATTGTTTTTGTCTTTCATAACTGCTATAAATGTGAAAGATGTTATTATTCCAACAAATATTACACAAATCAAGTAATTTAATGATAATAAATATATAGGTATTGCAATTAATATACTTATTGCTCCTGCTATTGCTGTAATTATAATTTCTTTTATTCCTATTCCATTTATTAATTCTGTTCGTGTTTTTACATTAGCTGGTATTTGTACTTGATATTTTTCTTCTTCCATTTTTCTTTTCTCCTAACTAACCCATTCAAATTGCTTATATTTCTCTGTTAGCCAATTTCCCATTAAATCCTTAAAATCATTATCATCCTTTATAGTACCTTTAACATTTGCTGACATTAAAAACCCTTTTGATTCTCCCTTTAATTTTGTATTTTCCCAAGATAGGTAATAAATGTCATCTGCCATTGCTCCTCTAGTAACTCCGTTGACAATCATCGTATAGTTTATATACAGAACACCATATTTTATATGAATCCCAGAATCCACCGATATTTATTAGTTTCTCTCCTGTATTTACATAGTAATTTCCATCTACTCTTATTACACTTCTGCCTTCTACATCCTCATATTTGTCAGTTAATGCTCCATCAGTTAATGAAATTTGAATACTAGAGAAATCTCCTATAGCTTCGCTACTTTGAACATAAGGGAAATAATTTAATACTGTATTTTTTACTGTACTAATACAGACAATTAAAATAAGGGCTATTAATCCATTTTTTATTCTAACTTGATATTTTTTATATTCTGTTTCATCACTTGTCATTATTTTAAATACTGCAACTGTTATCATAGCTACACATGCTATTCCTGCAAGTATTCCTAAAAAATTAGTAATATAGTAAATCGTTTCCATTTTGTACCTCTTACTTTCCTTTACTTACTCCGCTTCTAAACATTGTTACAACTCTACTTACTGTGTTAACTTTTCCGCTTGTGCTTCCTCCACCAGCACTTATCATAAATTCTTGTAGCATTGCTGGTGTCCTTAATGCTATACTTGAAGCTGAAAAAGCAAGTATAAAATGTCCTCCATTCAAAAGTAAAATTGAAAATTGAACTAATAATAATTGAATTATTATTGTAAAAGCATTATTTATGAATTTTTGTATATAACCTTTAAAAGTTCCTTGATTTGCATTTAGTAGTCCTATACAAGCAAATGGTATGCCGTAATCTTAAAATTAACATTTCAAATCCTCTAGTCAAGAATTGAAAATATAATAGAGTTAATTGAATCGCTATTATTAAATATAGAAATGCTCCAAAGACATTTAATCCTAAATTCTTATATACTGGTACAACTGGATCCATACTTCCTGTCATTCCCATTAACAAATTGTTATAAATGTCGTAAAATATATTTACAAATTGCGTATATATAAACCCGAAAGCATATCATTACAATCATTGCTTTAATAAAACCTATTAGCACATTTAAAGGATTTTCATCTGGATCACCGATTAGACCAAGTCATATATGTTTCTATCATTTTTTTTACAAAAAACATTATCAATACAGCAATTGCTACAATATAAATTGCATTGTATAATCCAGAAATACTAAAATTAGTTGCAATATCTCTAAATGTGCTAATA
>ERZ809224.2109-NODE-2109-length-12912-cov-15.600684_pt1 | contig 12912 bp, 17 predicted proteins | sample MGYA00520513_ERZ809224 | MGnify/ENA primary metagenome ERZ809224 (study PRJEB31576, sample SAMEA3212658) | Homo sapiens | biome: human-gut; feature: human gut; material: fecal | place: Sweden | collected 2012 ...
TTCTTTTGAGGAATTAAAGAAAATTGGTTATGGATATAGAGTAAAAGATGAGTTTCCATTACTTGAAAAGTATATTGTAGATGACGAAATAGCTTTTGATTTTTATGATAATTTTACATTAGAAGAACTTAAAGAATTTGAAGAAACATTAGATTTATATTATAAAAAAAATGACATAGACTTTGATGAAAATACAGCAGAATTGTATTCAAAATCAAATAAAAATTTTAATTATAGTATTATATCTTTTTCAGAAGGATTAATTACTTATGAAGATTTTTTAGAAGATTATAAGAAAGATATTCCTAGTAATTTTGAACTTTCGCTACAAAAAGTTATTAAATATTTTAGAGAAAATAATATAAAAGATTTAATGGAATATGGTAGTGATTTTGATGAAGGATTATATAAATTATCGGATATGTATAAAGAAATTTTAGAGCAATTAAATATTAATTTTCAAAGTATAAAAACTGAAGATGGAATGTCAGATGGTAAGTATGTAACAACAATAGTTTTTAAAGATAATTCACAAATAAAATTAGATTTAAGTGCATGGAATGGAATAGGAAATGTAACAGATAATATTGAAAGCATTTTAGAAGAATATGAAAAATGTTATCCTAAAATTTCAAAGGAAAATGAGATAAAAGATATAGAAATTTAGGAAAATTTATAGCAAAAATTATAAAAAATATATCTCCCAGAGGGCAAAAAGGGTTTTAGGGCTTTTGCCCTAAACAGCGAAAAGGGTGTCAAAACACCACGCTGGCGAATATTGGGCAGTAAAAATGCCACACTATTCGGAGCAAATAAATTTGCTCTGGATTTTTTTATACTACGCTTTGCTAGTATAAAATTTTTGAGAATATAGAAAGAGGTGGGAATATTGCAAAGTAGTGAAAGCGAACTTGATAAAATCTTTCTATCTTATAATAAAATTTTAAAGAAATTAAATAGTCAAGGATATAAAACAAAAAATGGTAACGAGATTACGCATAAAGATTTGAGATATGCAATTAATTTTATGATAAAAAAACATCCAAAGTGTAGATGGAAAAGTACAAAAATAAAAAGTAAAAAATTTTATATATTAATAGAGGGATACTATTGGCTAACAAAAGTATTTTTTCAAAATGAAAAAGAAATAATTGATGCAGATATAATTTTCTTTGAAACTAGAATAATGCAATATGAAAAACTATTAAATATAGAATCTAAAAAATTATTTAGTGAAGATATTGAATATTCAAAATTAGAAAAATTTTTTAATAGAAAACCATACACAATAAAAAAAGCAATAAGGAATTTAGAAAAGAAATATGATGCTAATTTTAGATTTTTAAAGAATAAAAAAATGTATGTGAATAGTAAAGGCATAGAATTATTATGCAAAAATTTTTTTAAGAAAAAATATTTAGACATATTAGAAAATTATAAAATGGAACTTACTGAAAAATATATTGAAGCTGGTTATATTTATGATAATTTTTTTTATTTGAATTAAAGAATGGAGGAATATATAATGCAACTCAATCCAAAGGAAAGAAAAGAAAGTATAAAAGTATGGCTATCAAAAGAAGAACGAATATTAGCAGAAGCAAAGGCAGAATATTATGGGTACAAAAGATTTGCACCTTATGTTAGAGATGCAGTAATTTATGAAAATGTAACAAAAGTAGATTTAAAAAATAAAGATGAAATCTATAAAGTATATTCGGAAAATACAGAACAGTTAAAAAAGATAGCAAAAGAAGTAAGACATATTAGTAGATATGCAACACAACTTTCCAATGAAGGTTTAAAGAGCCTAACTAATGTTATGTATGGAATACTAAAAAATCAAAAGACAATGATAAAACTAATTGATGAAAAGTTAGATTTAGAATTATGGAAAGAAATTAATCATAAGAAATATGTGAATTTGGAGGAAAATTAGTAATGCCAGTAACAAAGAGATTACCACATTTGGGTTCACCTAAAAATCTAATTGAATATATACTTGATGAAAAAAATAATGGAGAAAAAGTTGGATATGTTAGTTCTTTAAATTGTAATGTAGAAACTGCTTTCTATGAATTTAAAGATATTCAAAATAAATATAAGATGAGAGGTACAAGAGGGGCTTATCATATAATACAAAGTTTTTCACCTAAAGATAAAATTAATGAGGAACAAGCAAATGAAATAGGTTTAAGAATGTGTAAAGAATTATATCCAGAATTCCAATGTATTGTTTCTACTCATGTAGATAAAGGACATATTCACAATCATATCTGCGTAAACGCAATAAATTTAAAAGGAAGAAAACTAGAAGATCGACTCGCAAATGAAAAAGAAGGACTTTATGGAGTAAGTGATACAAGTGATAGAATATCAGCCGAATATGGCTGTTTTATTATGCCAAGAAAAACATACTTGAAATCTAAAAATAGCGAAGATGATTATTATCAATATAAAAGACAATTATGGAAAGAACAAATAAGTGAAAGGTTAGAATATTTAATTCCGAAATGTAGTAATATAGAAGAATTATTAGATAGACTATCAATAGAGGGATATGAAATAAGAAGAGGAAAACATATTGCTGTTAAATGTTTAGGTATGCAAAGATATGCAAGAATAGATACTATAAATAAAAAATATTCAATTAGTAATTTATATAAATTTTACAAAAATAAAGATAAAGTAAAATTATTAGCAATAAAATCTAGTAAAACAAAATTTAATAGCATTATATTCCAAAAAGCTAATGAATCTAAAATTGCAATAGAAATTAGTCAATTAGCAACAGAAGGAAAAAATTATAATGAATATCAAATAACAAAATATAAAGAAATACAAAGATATTATCAATTAAAACAGCAATTAGAATATTTAGACAAATATAACATCCATAGTTTTGAAGATATAGAAAATGAAATTGCTAAAAAACGAAATCAAATAAAAAGTAAAAATGTAGATATTAAAAAGCAACAAGAAAGATTTAATAAAATATTAAAACAAACAGAAATGGCAAATGACTATATTAAATTAAATAAAGTATATGAGTATGCTATATCATATAAAGAAATGGATAAAGATTATATTATGCCAAAAGAAGTAGAAATATTTTTACATTTGAAAAATGAATTAAATATTTCTAGTATAGATGAAGCAAAACAATTAATTAAAGATTCAAGAACAGAAAGAATAGAAATTAATAAGCAAAGAAAAGAAGTATTAGAGTTACAAAGAGAATTAAATCATTTAGAAACTATAAAAGAAGAAAAATTATCAAGTAGTAATTTATTTATACATAATATTAAATTTGGTGGAAATAGAATTGATTATAAAAATTCAGATGATAAAGATTATTGTATAAATTTGCCTTATACTAATTTAAAAATACATATAGATAAAAGATATACTGCATATAATGAAAAACATCAGTTTTATACATTATATTTAGTAGATGATAAAGAATATGAAATATATGATGAAAACAATAAAAAAATAGGAAAAACTAAAGGAACAGAACTTGAAAAATTAGTTTTAGACAAGAAAAAAGAGATTGATTCATTATATAGCAAATAAATTAAATAGAAAAATGCTCCAAATTAAATTCTGGGGCTTTTTTTCGTGCAAAGGAGGAATTACATTATGATAAAATTATTAAGCCTTTTTAGTGGAATAGGAGCATTTGAAAAGGCACTAGAAAGACAGAAGATAGAATATGAATTAGTAGGTTTTAGTGAAATTGATAAATTCGCTATAAAAAGTTATTGTGCAATTCATAATATATCAGAAAATAAAAATTTAGGAGATATAACAAAAATTAATATTGATAAGATACCAGAATTTGATATTATGACTTGGGGATTTCCTTGTCAAGATATTAGCATAGCAGGAAAATTAGCAGGATTAAAAGAAGGACAAACTAGAAGCGGTTTATATTACGAAGGATATAAAATATTAAAAGCTAAACTACCCCAATACAGTATTATAGAAAATGTTAAAAATCTTGTAAGCAAAAGATTTATAAATGTATTTAATTCTATTATTAAGGATATTTCAGAATTAGGTTATAATAATTACTGGAAAGTATTAAATGCCAAAGACTTCGGAATACCACAAAATCGAGAAAGAATATTTTTAGTATCAATTCGTAAAGATATTGATGATGGCTCTTTTGAATTTCCAGAACTTCAACCATTAAAATTAAAACTAAAAGATATTCTAGAAAATAATGTTGAAGAAAAATATTATCTAACAGAAAAAGGCATAGGAAGATTGATAAGAAGAAATAATAAACTATTAAAAGATAAAGAGAATCCCAATGTTTCATCTTGTATTGTTGCAGGTTATTATAAAATGAGTGGAGATCAGAATCAATACATAACAGATAATAATAAAGTAAATAGAATTACTGGCTTATATGACAATGGAAAAGAAAAGCATCAAGCTGGAAGTATATATAATACAAATGGATTATCTCCAACTCTAACAACAATGGATAAAGGTGGTGATAAAAAGCCTTATGTACTGGTAAGAGAAGCTACAAATATAGGTTATACAAAAGCAATGGAAGGCGATTCAATCAACATTTCATATCCAAATAGCACAACTAAAAGAGGTAGAGTGGGAAAAGAGATTTCACAAACAATTTTAACTTCACCAAATATAGGAACTTTACTAGAAACTCCAAAGCCAATATGTTTGAATAATGGAACAAAGCAACCTAGTGTGCAAGATAGGATATATGATACTGAAGGAATATCCACAGCTATTACTGCTAGTCAATTTAGACCAAGTATAGCAGAAAAAAGTAGTAATGAAACAAATTCTATAGATATATCAATTAACAAAAATTCTCCTGCAATATTAATTTCTGAAGATGGTAAACATCTGATGAGAATAAGAAAATTAACACCTCTCGAATGTTGGCGATTAATGGGATTTGATGATTCCGATTTTACAAAAGTAAAAGCTATTCCTACAAGTGATACACAACTATATAAACAGGCTGGAAACTCAATAGTAGTAAATGTATTAGAAAGAATATTTAGTAATTTATTTTTAAAGGAATATATGAATGATAGAATTGTATAATGAAGATTGCTTAAAAAAAATGAAAGATATTCCAGCCGAAAGTATTGATATGATACTATGTGATTTACCATATCGGAATAACCCAATGTAAGTGGGATAATAAAATAGATTTAAATAAGTTATGGGTTGAATATGAAAGAATTATAAAAGAACACGGAGTAATTTGTTTATTTAGTCAAACTAAATTTTTTTACGAATTGATAAAAAGTAATGAAAAATTATTTCGATATGATTTAATTTGGGATAAGGTATTAGTAACAGGCTTTCTAAATGCTAATAGACAACCTCTACGAAGGCATGAACAAATTGCAATATTTTATAAAAAGCAACCTAAATATAACCCACAAATGGAAATAGGACGACCTCTACATGGTAAGGGAAAGATAAATATTTCAGAAAAAACTAAAAATAATAATGTATATGGAGAATTTAAGTATTTAGAAGATACAAGGAAAGGTAGCACGGAAAAATACCCTACAAGTATTTTAAAATTTAAAAAATTACATTCTAGCAAAATGCTACATCCAACTGAAAAACCTGTATCATTGTTAGAATATCTTATAAAAACTTATACAAATGAAAAAGATGTAGTTCTTGATAATTGTATGGGTAGTGGAAGTACAGGAATAGCTTGTTTGAATACAAATAGAAATTTTATAGGTATAGAATTAGATAAAAATACTTTTGAAATAGCAAAAAAAAGAATTGAATCCTATGAAGATAGTATAAAATAAAGTGTTTTCTATTTACAAATTTTACATAATATGTTACAATTATATAGTAATTTAAGGTGTGAAAAAAGTGAAGAATGAAATAACCGTTAGAGTAAAATGCTCTAAAAGTGAATTAATTAATATATTAAAAAATAAAGGTTTTTATTTAATTGATAAATTTAATGTAATTGATACCTATTATATTAACAAAAATAAAAAATTAAATGAAATTACATTAAATAACTTTTTTAAAAAATATATTTTATTGCGACATATTAAACAGTATAAAGGAAGTAATTTTAAAGATTATTATGATGAATTTAAAATTACTTATAAAACAAAAAATATAGCATCAAATGGAGATATAATACAACAAAATAAATATGATTGTAAAATATTTGATATAAATGAAGGCAGAAAATTGCTAACAGCACTAGGATATAAAGAATTATTTACAATCAAAGAAGAAACAATTACATATTACAATAACAGAATAAATGTTGATATAAAGTCAGTAGAAGATGGGGATATTTTATTAGAACTGGAAACTAATAAGGAATTAGATACGATAGATAAGCTAAAACAAGAGATTAAAAATTTAGATATACCAATAGATGAAAGCGATTTTTTTGTAAAAAAAGCTGAAAGAAAATTGAAAGATTTATTGGGAGAAAAACAATGATTGATATTAATAATGTTAATTTAAATTTATTAAAATTTCTTGTAGTTGCTGCTAACTCCAAAAATTTGTCTGAAGTAGCAAAAAAGACAGGTTATTCTGAATCAAATGTTTCAACTAATATTAGTAAATTAGAAAAACAAATGGGAGTTGAGTTATTTCAAAGAAAACCATTGAAATTAACTGAAATGGGAAAAGAAATTTATGAGAAAGTAAAAGATGGTTTTCTTGATTGGGATGTTGCAATGTCAATAGCAGAAACTAAAAATAATTTGGAATATGGAAAAATAAGCATAGGTTGTCCTTCTCATATTACGGAGTTCTTTTTAATTGATCAAATTGCTAAAGCAACAACTGATTATCCTAATATGCAAATTGTTTTAGATACAGAGTCAGGAAGCACAGAATTAGTAGATTTATTAAAAAACAACAAAATAGATTTTGCTATAATGGATGTTGTTCCAGAAGAATATAAAGACGAATTAGTTATAAAAGAAATTAGAAAAAGTGAAAATATATTTATAGCGAAAGAGCCAATAATAATAAAAAATATAAACGAATTAAATAATTATAAATACATATTATCTTATGAAAATAGATTATCTTCAATAAGTTTAAAAGAAACATTATATAACAATAATATAAAATTAAAAACAAGACTAATATGCCCAACAACAGAGCAAAGAATTAATGCAGCAAAACTCGGAATGGGATTAGCTTATGTTATGAAAGAAGCTGCTAAAAAAGCAATAGAAAAAAAAGAAGTTTATGAAGTGAAAATACCTATTGAACTTCCTACAAGTAGTTTAAAAGTGGTATATTTAAAAAATCATTTAACAAAAGTTGATAAAGAATTTTTAAGTAAATATATAAAATAAATTTAAGAATACCGAAAATGGTATTCTTTTTACTTTTAAAAAACTGAAGATACATTAGAAATTTGAAAATTTACAATAAAAGGAATCCATTATATAATTCAAGTGTCAAATTATAATAGTTTGGAGATGTATAACTATGAATTATAAAATGGACCAGAAATTTAAAGATTATTTTCAAGATAATTTAAGACAAATATTTTTCTACTTGATTGATGATTGCAATTTAAGATGTGTGCAATGTTTGTATAAATTAGAAATAGGTTTTCAAGTGGAAAAGAAAGAAGTTCCATATAGTGATGCAGTTAAATTACTTGAAGATTTTAGAGAAATGGGTGCTGTTAAATTAACACTAATGGGTGGAGAACCTACACTTTATGGAATAAAGCAAAACAACAGACCACTACTTGATTTAATAAAGAAATCTAAAGAATTAGGATATGAATATGTTAGAATAGATACAAACGGACAGTTTGATAGTAAATTACTAGAACAGCCAGAGTTCAAAATGCTAGATGAAGTAACATTTAGTATTGATGGACCAACAGCAGAAATCAATGATCCAATAAGAGGTAAAGGTTCTTTTGATAAATGTGTTAAAAATATAAAAAGAGCAAAAGAATTGGGTTACAACATTGATATAACAGCATGTATAAGTAAAAAACTAATTAAAAGAGATAATGAAGGCAATCTATATTTAGATAGAATGATAAAATTTGCTGAAGATTTAGGAATAGAAAAAATAAATTTCCATAACCTATTTAAAACAGGTGTACCAAGAGATTACTTTTCTGGAAATCTAGATATTTCAATAGATGATTGGTTTAATGTTTGGGATGAAATAGAGAAAAAAGTAGATAACAAAGAATATAATATTCCAGTTAGAATCCCACAATCATTCACAACAAAAGAAAAATTTGCAAGAAATCCTAAATATTATGGTTATTGCTCTTGCAAATCAAGAAGTAGAATTTTAGTACATCCAAACGGTATGTTAAGGGTTTGTTCTTTAATGATAGGAACACCTTATGGTATAGCAAGATATTACGATGACAAGATAGTTTGGGATGATTCTCCAACGAATGAATTAAGAGCACATAAATTTGATGAAGATACACCTTGTACTAATCAATTCAAACACAACAAATTTGGTAAATATATTCCTGTATGTGTATCATTTAAACCTAAACAGGAAGAAATGATATGGAAAGAGCTTGGATGGGAAAATAAAACAACAGGAGATAAAATTAGAACAGTAGTTGGCTGTGATGATAAAGAGGAAAATGAAATAACAAATATATTAAATAAAATAGAAGATGTTGAAATTGTTGCAGTTGCCAAAAATGCTAATGATACTTGCAAGAAGATTATAGAATTAAAACCAGAGATGGTATTTACAAAGTACAATTTTGAAAATGATAATATGAATGGTCTTGATATAATAAAAAAATCAAAAGCAGCATTAAATGACGAAGTACCTGTATTTAATATTATTGCACACGATATTTCAAAAGATGATTTTCTAGAAGCTAGAAATGAAATTGGAGATAAAATGAATACAATAATTAGAGAACAAACAGAAAGTAGATACAATGGAATTATAGAAGATTATAAAGATTATCTAAATCAAAATACAAATTTTTAAACAAAAAAGGTAGAATAACTAATTTTAGAATATTCTACCTTTATTTTTTAATTTTATTAAATAAAATACAATTCTTTCAAGAAAGTCTTTTAAAGAAAGCCCATAACCATTATTTTGCAATGCAGTATATAATTCTTTATCTACAGTTATAGAACTTGAATTATTAAAATTTCTAATACAGCCTTTTAAAGCATCTCTAACTTTTGTATCGGTTACATTATGTTTAAATGCAAGATATGATAAAATAGTTTTCAGAACTTCTAATTCATCTGGTCTATAGTAACAATAAATTATTGCATCCCTCATATAAAGATAACCTGGCGACATACAGTTAAATCCTAAAGATTGCAATAACCAATCAACTTCACCAACTTCGAGGTCAGGAGTATTATAGTCGATTTCCATATCTTTAATGGATTTTACTAATTGCTCTTTACAATAAGGCTTATAAATGATTTTATTTACTTTTTGAACATCGGTCAGTTGAACCTTATTTTTTGAGGGCAAAACTAAAATGGTATTGCATTTTTTCTTTTCAAGAGGACTTGAAGATAATCTATTTATAATTTCTTCAATAGACATATCTTGCAAATTACCATCCAATACTAAAATATCTGGATTAAGTTTCCAATACATTTCAATAGTATCTTTTCCACTATATACATAATTTATCATATATTTTTTATCATTTGTAAGTTGTTTCTCTAGAGATTTTGTTTTTTTAGAATCTCTATTTCCGATTAGAATATTAATCATAGTTAACCTCACAAATGTATTTTTTTACCATTTAATTTGCCCACATTATATCACAGAAATTATGTTAATTCAATAGAAAAAACTTCTTTTTTTGTACCTTTTTAAAGTTTTTTTGAGCAAAAAAGTGAAATAGCGTCAAATCTTTGTCGAATAATGTCGAAATATGTAAAAATGCTGAAATATAAGCAAATATTAAGATTGAAAAAAATTTAAAAATATAAATGATTTTTTTTAAAATTTATGTTATAATGCAACACAGAGGAGTGAAAAAATGACAACAGAATTTGTAACAAATTATATTGATAAAAAATTAAATGAAAAACCGAATTATATAAGATACACCTTTTACGAATTGCGAGTTAAAAACAATTTATCTGAAGAAGAAACAGATGAATTTTTAAGAATAAATAGAGATTATTTTGAAAACAAAGGTTATAATGTATATTTCACAAATGCGAGATTTACTTATCAAAATGCAGATAGATTAGTACAACCAAATGAACTTATGATAGCAATAAAAGAATAGTAGAAAGGATGCAGAAAAATGAATTTATTAAATGAATTATCAGAAAATGAAACAAACTTATTAAAAAATATAGGAATTAAGATAGAAGATAGAAATTATAATCAAGATGAAGCAAAACTAATTGAAAATGATATTATAGAAGATATATTTCGTAGAAGTAGCAAAAATGGTGATATTCAAAAAGCAAATGAACAATACAGCAATATAATAGAAAAGCTAGAAAGAATAAGAAACTAATGTAGAACTTATATTAAACGAGGTGCTATATGAAAAGAAAAGTGTTTGAAGTAGTTAAGCTAACTGATGGAAATTTAGCAACGATTATAGGAATAGAAAAAGATTCTTATAAAGTCGAGATAGTAAACAAAAATGGAAAAAGAAAAGAAATAACAGAAATTAGCGAAAATGATATTGACGAGGTCATCATTTCAAAATAAAATAAAACAAAATAACATTCACAAAAGATAAAACAGCAAGGAGTGAGGAATGTTATGGATAAGAAAATATATAAAGAAGCAAATCAGTATGAAACTGAAACTAATATAAATGTTTTATATAAAGAACAAGTTATATCAGTTTATACAAATAAAGTTGATTTACAAAGAAAATTAAATAAAGTGTTAGGAGAACCTACAAAAGAATATAAAATAAAAAGGTCAATAAGTGGAAGTGTATGGGAGATACCATTTACGGATAAAACTAAAATTAGAAACCTAATGTTAAAAGCTAATATATTTGAATTATAGAAGAAAGGAGAATTTATGTATGTCAAGTTGGAAGTGTTCTAAATGTGGAAATGAAGAATTTGAAAAGGACCAGTTACAAGCTACTGGAGGTAATTTTTCAAAAGTTTTTAATGTTCAAAACAAAAAATTTATCACAATAAGTTGTACTAAATGTGGATATACAGAATTGTATAAAGAAGAAACATCAGCAGGAATGAATATATTGGACTTCTTGATGAATTAAAATATTAAGAAATAAAATGGGGAGGATTTAACAATGAAAAAGAAAATTTTAATAGTATTACTAATTATTATAGTAATAGCACTTGTAGGAGTAGGATACTTTGTATTTACAGATATGATGCAAGAAGATAAATTAAAAACTGAATTATCAGAATTAAATGATTTAGTCAATGCAGAAAATATCAATATGGATGCAGTAAATGAAAAATTGAATAGAAGAATAACTACTGGAGATTATGAGAAAGTAGAAGATGCTTATAAATCTTATTTAAGAGATAATTTTGATAATAGCATACAAATAGCAAATATTTTAAATGACGAAAAAATTACAACATTATTAACAGTAGAAAATTATGAAAGCGATGGAAAAGATTTTACAGAATCTAAAGAATATATTACAAACACAAGAGAAACATTAGAAGAATGTAAAGCAAAATATACAGAGTTCTTAACAGAAGAAAAAGCAATGTCATATATCAATGATAAAGGATTAGATAGTTATTATACAGATTTATATAAAAATGAATTTATAGGAGATATGTCATCAGCATCACAAGATACAACAGTACAAAATTCAATAGATGAGGTAATAACAATATTAAATACTTCAGAAGAAGTTTTAAATTTATTATCAGAAAATCAAAATAGTTGGGAAATAGATGGAGAAAATATATCTTTCAATAGTGAAAGTCTATCAAATCAATATGATGAATTAGTAAAATCCCTTTAATATAAATTTTAGTAGATCAGTTTAACAACTGGTCTATTTTTTGCGTAAAAATAGAAAAATTTTTTAAAAGTATAGATTATATTTTTATTAAATGATATACTGTGAATAAAAGAAAATATAATAAAAGGAGGTATTGTTATGAAAAAGAAAAAAATTATTATTTTATCTATTTTAGTTATCTTTATAATTGCTATGATTTGTTGTGTAATTTGGTACTTTAACAATAGAAATTCAAATTATAAGCCTAATGGCAAATTAAATTATGATACAGTACTTGTGAATGAAGAAACAAACCAATATTATCAAGTTGGATTTGCTGATTATGTGTTTATAGGAAAGGTAAATAAGGAAATTGAAAGGACATTCTCGGATGATGGTTCAGCTAGAACTATATATGAAATCGAGGTAACAGAAAATTTGAAGGGTAATCTACAAAATATAATTAAAGTAACTTATCCTGGTGGATATGATAAAGATGGAACTCTTATATTGCATAAAGGTGATTATATAACAGATGAGGAATTACCAAAGATAGGCGAAAATTATATATTTGTGGGTATTGGACAGCCAAACGGAACAATATTATTACAAGATTTATATGCTGATACTCCATATACAGAAGAAAATAAAGAAAAATACTTGGACTACATTAATAATCAAGAGAATGTGGACAGAGAAAGATTTAAAAGTATTTATGAGAATTAAAAAAATGCAATAGTTGATTAACAATAACCACTTTTATTTAAGAAAATTATTTTATACAAGTAGTATAGAATAATTTTCTTTTTTATGCTATTATTGTAAAAGACAAATTACAATATATCGCTAGGAATGGAGGAATAATTAAATGAACTTTAAAGAGTATGGAAATAAAAATAAAGATACAATAATGTTATTACATGGTGGTGGTCTTTCTTGGTGGAATTATA
>ERZ809224.2110-NODE-2110-length-12910-cov-5.063866_pt1 | contig 12910 bp, 9 predicted proteins | sample MGYA00520513_ERZ809224 | MGnify/ENA primary metagenome ERZ809224 (study PRJEB31576, sample SAMEA3212658) | Homo sapiens | biome: human-gut; feature: human gut; material: fecal | place: Sweden | collected 2012 ...
CAATATCATAATATATAACCTTAATCAATATTCCTCCCTTAAGCATATGATCTTGCATTTAGCCTTGCATTATAATATCATAGTTCCATCAAACTTGATAACGTTTTATTTTAAGGGAAAACGGCGGCTTAACAAATAATTTTTTATTCGCGTTATTCGACATTGTTTTCAATGATGATCTGTTAAAATTAAGGTCCATTGTATTGATTAAGGTTATATATTATGATATTGTTTATGTATACTTTATAGTAATAGGAGGTAATAACTATGCAAGTTCAAATGCGACGATTGTTTCTAATGGTGGCTGTGATAATGTTTCTATTCACAATGCCATATGTTCTTGCCGAAGATGGAAACGCCGCGCGTTCGGTTTATCTGAACTGCTGGTGGAGCGACGTAAACGAAGTCTTTTATCACCAAAGTCAACCGGTAATGTGCTACAAATCCGCGGTAAGCGACAGCCTTCTCACAGCCGAAAGGATCAAGAACTATTGCAGGGCCGGTTTTATCCAATGGGGCAGCGCCACAGGATTTAGTATTGCCGAAACCACAAGTCCGACCTCGGCCGATATACTGATTGACGGGGTATCCAGGGCAACGGCCTTTTCACATGGGGTGGAAATTACGGCATATGCCGCGGTTCTTCCCGCCAATACAACATATGTAGACGTAGGCATATATAACGGAAAAAACTATACCATAAGAAAGTTCGCGGCCAGGGTTAATGTGCTTTTTATTGAAAACTCCATGAACAGCGAATCGGAATGGCGGAAGGTGGCCGTACACGAAATAGGGCATGCTTTGGGCTATACAGGCCACTTTAACGGCGGATACGTGATGACTCAATATTTTGAAGATATCCAGTCCCGGCCCAGCACAAGGGAATTCAACCATCTCGGCCAGATCTATGACAGATTTTAGTGAAATTGAATATTAATATAATAAGTTAGGAGGCAACCATAATGAACTCAAAGGATATTTTCAAAACATGTTGCATGCTTATCGCCATTCTCTTATTGGCTATGAGCATATTTGGATGCACGGCCAGTCCTTCGAATTCCCCTGAAGAGGACGGCGGACAGACGAGCCAGGGTTCCGCAGTATACGGGGATAAGCAGAAAAGCCTTGACGACCTTGTCAAAAACGCGGATCTTATCGTTTATGGCGTAGCGGGTGATACGATTATTGAACAGACGGCAGGGAGAACGCTTGAATTCACCGTTGAGAAATGTGTAAAGGGCTTGGATGGGGATTCTGTAAAAACCGCTAACCCCAACACAAATATTATCAATATAATGCAGATGTATTCCACGTCGCTGCAGCTTGAAAAGGGCAAACAATATGTATTAGCCTTAGTAAGCGCGGATACTCAGGATGATCAGACGGCAGTTGAAATGGGAATAGTCAGAAACAGTATAATCGGAGCTGGTACTCAGGGAATTTTCCTTGTTAACGATGGTACCGTATCATGCGCTGATAAAAGCTTTGACTCGGAACTAGAGGTTAAAAGCCCAACCGTTGACGAGCTGCTATCCCAGTTTGAGGGTATGCTTAAATAAACCTTATTGCAATAGTTTTAAACGTACATTTCGCTCCGGCGGCATTCCCCGCCGGAGCAGCTAAAACATACTTCCGTTCTATAAGCCCGCTATCTTTTAACCTCTAAGCTAGAATTCACCCCGACCCCATCTGAACCCAACAAATTCAATAAAAAATATATGAGACAAATTAAATAAGGAGGCAACCATAATGAACTCAAAGGTTATTTTCAAAACGTATTGCATGCTTATCGCCATTCTCTTATTGGCTATGAGCATATTTGGATGCACGGCCAGTCCTTCGAATTCCCCTGAAGAGGACGGCGGACAGACGAGCCAGGGTTCCGCAGTATACGGGGATAAGCAGAAAAGCCTTGACGAGCTTGTCAAAAACGCGGATCTTATCGTTTATGGCGTAGCGGGAAAGGTAATATTGGAACAGGAAGCTGGAGATACGATTGAGTTCCGTGTTGAAAAATGTATAAAAGGCCTGGATGGGGACACGATCAGGACGGCTAACCCCAAAACCAATATAATTAACATAATGCAGATGTATTCAGTTCCGGTCAGGTTTGAGGAAGGTCAACGTTACGTTCTAGCCTTAGCCACTATTGACAGCGTCCTTGACGAGGAAGCAGCAAAATTGGGCATAGTAAGGAACTGCGTCCTTGGCGCGGAAAGACAGGGTTTGTTTCAGGTAGACGATTCGGGCAGGGTAACATGGGACGAGAGTTTTGATTCAGAACTCAAAACCAAAAACCCAACCGTTGACGAGCTGCTATCCCAGTTTGAGGGTATGCTTGCGAAATAATCCCTTTTTAATCTTGCCGCGCTTCAGTCTTTGATTATCCGAACACAATTCCCATTTTAAATCCCAGCCGCCGAAGCTCGGTATGGCGCAGGGCAAACGCCTAACCTGCCGCGCAGAGCTGCGCTTTTTATTAAAGAGCCGGTCTTTGCGGACTTCTACTAATCGTTATAAGGACATTAAGGCATGATTTTACCGCAAAATCCATATGTTAACAAAAACTTTACACTTTGCCTTTTGTCTATTGCTAATGACATCGACAAGGTAAAAATGTAATTTTTGATAAAAATCGTGTCTTTTAACCGTCAGCTTCAAATTCCGGCTTTATTATCAGTATGATGCTGAAGCCTTGACCCGCATGGTTTTCTGGCTTTGGATCGCGATGTTTATTTCGTTTTAAATACTGTTTTAGCAAATATTAGATTATTTTATATATTGTTGTAGAAAGTGCCTAATTATAGTTGTTATTTATCTTGCAATAACCGGATCTATCCGCTATAATGATGCATGCGGTGGCGGATGCCGTAAAATACCAAATTGTACGGAGGTGGTTCTATAAGACCCGCGTAAAGATATAGAGTTCGTATATTCCAAAATCAGCAATAGCCAACCTGCACTTACGGAAGTAAGAATACTTTAAGTCAAATATAAAAACAATATTGATATCAAAAAATATCATTAACTACTTGGAGGTAAACAATGAAACTCAATCGTAAAACCAGAATAATCAGTCTTGTATTAGCTATGGCAGTACTGGTAGCTCTTTGCATCACCGGCTGCGCATGCGACGACGGCCCCAGCGCAAGCCCGTCGGCAAAGCCGGCTACGCCTACTCCGATTGCTACGCCTAAGGCCACCACGCCGGCGGCAACCCCGACGAAGGCTCCTGTAACGTCAGCAACGCCTGCAACATCAGCTACACCCGACGCTGATGCTTCGGCCACACCTGACACATCGGCCACTCCCGATGCTTCACCCACAGGCGGAGCTAACGACTAATAACACCCAACTGAGCATATAGGAGCCAGATATACGGCGATAATTATGACAGTTTGGCTGAGCTGATATTGATACATGGATCTTTCCATGTTTGGAATTTGTCTGTTGATCTTAACTTAATTCGGACGATTGCGGCGTTCTGCGCGTGAGGACGATATGGTTTCAAAGCCAGTATGCCGTTAACACCGCTTGATGGTATGCTCAACGGATAATATTGAAGTAAACCCGCCCATGGGATGAGGTTTAATCGGTCCTGATGGACTCTGCTAAGCTTTTTACATCCCAAAGGACGGACTATTCTCTAGTTTGGTACATTCCTATATGGTATAAATCAAATTTTGGTTTAGCTTCAATATCCATCCCCCGGACGCTCCGGGGGTTTTTATTTTATGGGTAAAAACCTTATAGAGCCTAAAAGGTATACAAGCGGCGTTTGATCTGATTTAATTTATTATGCTACCCTCAGTTGACGAGGGTAATGTTTTCTTATATCCCTTAAGTTACGAATTAACCAGATAATCCATATCATGAAATCATGGCGCCTTCTGTTCGTTGCGTACGCATCCGCCTTCAAGCCGAATCTGGCCTTGCTGGGTATGCTGAAAAGGCGCCCGCCTAACCCGTATTGGAGTCGAAACAGCCTAAATCATGAAGGAAAGTTATTCAATCGTGCGTTTACAGGCAAATTTTTCATTACTGTTTTATCATAAGCTCCGTCCATATTAAAAGGCGCGCATGACCAAAGCTATAATGCTCACCCCAAAACTGCGCTATGGCTTTCTTCATGATAGCTCATTTGCCTGCAGGATCATAGTAAAAAGGGGCGCAAGCGTGCGGCCCCTCATAAATATTTTCGTATCAAAATAATAATGCGTCCTTGCTCCTGTTCGGCCGCCCAGTATCAGGCGCACCTCTCAGATCCGCTGCCATTGAGCCACTCGGACTGAGCGTCCCACATCTCGCGGTAAAGGCCGTTATTCTGCATAAGCTCATCATGCGTCCCCAGCTCCGCCAGCTCCCCTGAATCCATTACGGCAATCCTGTCGGCTATGCGGCACGATCCCAGTCTGTGGGTAACTATTATGGCGGTATTCTCTTTGGCTATCTCAGCAAACTTTTTATACACCCTGGTCTCCTCCAGCGGATCGATCGCCGCGGTAGGCTCATCCAGCACGATAAGGTCATGGTTTCTGAACAGGCCCCGCGCAATCGCAATCCTCTGCCATTGGCCTCCCGATACATCCACGCCGTCAAATTCCTTTGAAAGCATCGTATCAAGGCCTTTTGGATAGCTTTCCCCCTGTATGTCAACGTCGCCCTGCTCCGCCGCTTTCTCAATCCCTTCCGCCTTTCTCAGGTCCGCTATATGTATATTTCGCTCAAGCGTCATCTTATATCTTCCAAAGTCCTGGAATACCGCGGAAGTATTTTTAAACATAGCGTTGGGGTCCGCTTCCCTGGAATCCACCCCGCCGATGCTTACAGCTCCTGACGTCGGCGTGTAAAGGCCCATCAGCAGCTTTACAAGCGTGGATTTCCCCGCTCCGTTTGTGCCTACGACCGCAAGCGTCTCTCCTGGGCGTATTGTCAGGCTGACGCCTCTTATGCTCTCCTTCTCACTGCCTGGATATGTAAACCTCACATCCTTCAGCTCAATCCCACGATCAACCTCGACCTTCTTATCGCCCTCCCTCTCCTGCATCTCCAGCAGCCTGATAAGGTTTACCGCGGCGCCCTTTTCCTGGAGGGCGGAACCCACGTTCTGCACGATCATCTCCTCCATCATGCCGAAAAGCCATCCTATGCTGGCAAATACCGCGGCGAACTGGCCGGCCGCAATGTCTCCTGATAGCAGCGCAGTGACCAGCAGGTAGAGCAGAAAGCCGTAGGCGATAAGGGTGAGCGCCTTCATCAACAGCTCAATTATGCCCGATTTGCGCTCGGCGCGCCATTTCTCCTTATTCAGCAGCCCTATGCTTTCCCTGTATAGCTTTCTATAAAAGGTGAATGCTCCTAACAGCCGTGTTTCCTTGAAAAATTGCCTGTCCCCAACACATTTTTCATAGTGCTCGACGCGCCTGCGCGAAGGGGCGGATTTTTCCTCCAGCTCGGAAAACGCTTTAACCTTGACTATCTGGCCAAGGAGCACGGGAATGAATACTATTATTGGCGCAATCCCCAGTATTGGCTTAAGCGTATACAGGTATGCGCCCATCAATATAAAATAGGGCAGATAGCCGAATACCACCAACAGCAACAGTACAACAAGGACCGAACCGTTCGTCGCGCCGACTTCAGCCTTATTTATCGCGTCCAGCATGGACGGATCCTCAAAGGCGGTCACCGGCAGCTTTTTCACCTTTTTATGGATGTGGGGCAGTATGGAGCTTTCACACCTTCTCCACAGGTCCGGCAGCCACAGGTTAACAGCCCCATTTAGTAACGGCGTTGCGAGAACAATGGCAAGCACGCCAAGGAACCACAGGATTGGCTCTGTGTAGCTGCCGCTTCCTACAGCCATTTCAACGGATGTAAACAAATTCGCCGTTAGAATTGTCTGTCCAACCATCAAAGCCATCATCAGCAGCGTTACAAGCATTATAGAAAACGTAACCTTCTTGTTTTCCTTAAAAAGGTATGGGGTAAAGCTTTTTATAACCTTGTATACCGATACGTTTTTTTGATCCGCGGCAGTTTTCATATATTACCTCCACAAACATTCATATGGATTGTTAAGTACGAAGAATCAGGCGCTTTCCGCATACCAGCTTCGCTGGCTTTCAAACATCTCTGCATAGAGACCGTCCTCCTCCATCAGCTTTTCATGGTCCCCGCTTTCGATAACGCGGCCGCCGTCAAGCACGTAAATGATGTCGGCAAGCTTGGTTGAGCCTAACCTGTGGCTTATAAACACCGTTGTGTTTCCGCGGCTTATATCCCTGAAGTTCTCATATACGTCGCGTTCCGCTATCGGATCAAGCGCGGCGGTAGGCTCGTCAAGGATTTTGATCTCGGATTGGCTTATAATGGCCCTTGCCATAGCGATTCGCTGCCACTCTCCGCCGGACACGTCTACCCCGTCCTCGTCAAGCTTTCCTATGTGAGCGTCAAAGCCTATCCGTTCCTTTAATTTTGAAAGTCCGGACAGCTCGACTGCCCGCTCTATATTCCCATTGTTCGTTCCGCCTATATTGCCAAGTTCAATGTTTTCACGCATGGTAAGCTGATATCTTGAAAAGTCCTGAAATACGCAGATAAACAGCGCTTTGAGCTGCGCAATGCTGTAGGTGCGCAGTTCTTTGCCGTTTATCAGTATCTCCCCTTCGTAATTTTGGTACATGCCTAAGAGCAGCTTTGTAATGGTGGTTTTCCCAGCCCCGTTCGCACCTACAAATGAATAATGTCTTCCCTTTTCCAGGGTAAACGACAGTCCGTTGAGCACGTTGGCGCCGCTTCCAGGATAGGCGAACGAGACGTTTTTGAACTCAAGGCGTTCAAACGCGGGAACGCTGCGGTCCGGCATAAGTTCAGCGCCCTCCTGCTCGGGCATGGCCATGAATTCCGTGAGATCCTTTGCGTACTTTGAGTTGAGGACCACGTCTGTCGTATTCTGGGCCAGCAGCCACCGCATGTCCCCCACCATATCGCTCATAGCTGTAAAAAGGCCCATGAACATACCAACGGTTATAAGCCCCTGAATGGTTGGAATGAGCAGCACCAGCGCGCAAACCGCCGATACCGCGGCCACTATTATCCCGCTAAGGTTCATACGGAAAAACCACTTCCGCTGCTCGTCAAACTCTATTTTGCGGGCCCGCTCGTACTCATCCCTACATTCCTTGCTTACCTCGCCGGTAAAGTCGAACACCGCGCGCTCCGCGGCATTATCGCGTTTTGCCAGCACGTCGTTAAGATATTTGTAGCGCCTCTGCTCCTTTGATACCAGCTTCTGGGCTTCATAGGTTTTGTTGCCGCCCTTCATGCTTGTGATGACAACGGGAACTATGGCGGCGATTATCAGCAGGCCGGCCCACCATACCTGAGCTATGATTAGGCTGATGACGCTTATAAAGCTCACGATCATGCACATGAATCTCAGGGTGTCCGCAAAGCCCATAAACACCCTGTCCTCAGGCGTCCTCTGGTTCTTGGGGGCTGTTACCCGCTCTACAAGGTCCCACTTCTCAGGATCCTCAATACAGGCATATTCAAGCCTTGCCCGCTTTTCAAGCATATCCGGGCGAAGCTTTGAACGCAAACCGTTTATTATGCGAACCTTGCAAAAATCAGTGAGCCGCTTGCCAAGAACGTTAAACGAGGTTATAAAAACTATCATTGCTATGGGCAAGACAATCTTATCCATGCCCGCCGAGCCGCCGGCTATGGATATGGCCGTATTTACGAATTGGGCTGTTACAAGCGCTGTGACGGCTGGTATGAAGGACTGAATTATAACCTTGATGATATAAAGCAGCGTTGGAACCGGCGTTGCCCTAAGCGGCAGCCATATGTAATCCAACAGCGTATACCTCCGGTGTTTAAGCATAAGGGCCTCCAAGGTTTTATTTTAGCGTTATTATACGTCACATAATATAGGCTGTCAACAAATATTTTAAATAGTCTTCCATATATCGAAAATTGTTTAAATAAGCTTTTATATGTCTAAAAACTGATATCGGTTCATATAAATCCCGTATGAAACCAAAGTTTAACCCGTATAATACTTTTATATCCTTTTCATGTAATGTTTTGCCGTATATCCTCCCTGAATGAGGAACTATACGTTAGCCAGATAGAGTCCTGCTAAAAAATCATGTGAACATACTTCAGCGTATTTATCGCCATCAAGGACAGAAACCTGTCATCCATCATTTTATAGCCTTGAAGACGTTAAATACCGCTTGGTTATGGTCTTTCGCAGCTGCGCAATGTCCTCCTGGTCACCTATCGCCCTCGTTCCCTCCTATCCCGTGAAAAAACCCTGCTTTGTCCATCTTTACTATTTTCCGCATGGAACAGCCGCGGAATTTTGCGTCGAACATGCAGACGCCGGCGTAGTCGCACCAGTCGCAGGCGCTTTTGTTGTTGCCATAGCTGTACGGCGCCGCATCCGCGTGGCCGTCCATAATATCCCGCAGCGTCTCTACGGCGCGGCGCTTTGAAAAATCGACTACAGCGCGCATGCCGCTTGAAGGAACCAATCCCCTGCCGGTGAGGACGCCGTCCTTATTCCGTCTCGCTTCAATGATTGAGGAAGCGCCTTCAAAATTATCGGTAAGCCCTATTACGTCAAGCTCGTTCACCGTTATGCCGCTGAGTCGAAACGCCTTTAGCAGCAGCTCCTCCAGTTTTTCCTCCGACTGTGCGTCCTCAAGCTTGGGTTCGGTTACAGGCATATAATACATTCCGGCGATATCAGCCGCGCAGCCGGCCGCCATTATGGCAGCCACATACAGCGGGAGCTGCAGCTTTAACCCTAAAAAGAGTTCCCCGTAGTCAAATGCCATGCCGCCGGTCTTATAATCAATCACGCGAATATACCGCCCGCCGTCCCTTGAGACGTCCATGCGGTCTATCTTGCCCGTTACCAGAAAAACCGTGCCGTCGTCAAGCCTTAGTTCCAAAGGCGGGTACGTCCCTCCCAATCCAAAGGTCACCTCGCTTTTCTCCGGTATGAACCCGCCGCGTTTCATCTGTTGTACAGCCGCCCAGGCGGTCGCTTTGACCGTGCGCATCATTACCGCGCATTCCGCCTCCGCCCTTGGCGACGAAACGAGCACGCCCCTGTTGTGAGAGGGTATCAGGACGTCAAATACCTCCGCGAGCAGGCTTTCAACATCCTCATACGTTAGAGCACTAGGATCAATGCCGCGGTCGATGACAAGCCGCATGAAACCATCAAGCGCTTCATGGTAGAAAACGCCCTTATCCGCCGAACGCTCCTTAAATTCCTCGCGCACATAGGCCCGCATTCCAAAGCGCATGAAGTGCCTGAAGGGGCATGAGTTGAACGTTTCAAACCTTGTGGCGCTTCCCTGCATTCCCGAGCCGTACAAAAGCCTTGCCATATCCCTGCCAAACGGCTCGACATGGGGTGAAAAGAAAAGCGCCTTTTCCATGCTGTCTACAGCGCTCCGGTATTCTGGGCTTGCCTTAAACCAGGCGTAAAGGCCTCCGCGGCTCTTTGAGCTTGAACCCGTATCCGCCAGGCGGCGCATTTCCTTGGCCAGCATAGCCAGGCCGGCCTGCGGATGGCTTGGGACCATCCCTCCGCCTACGTCCGTCTGCTCGTCAACAGTAAACAGTTCCCTAAGCCTGTCAATCGCCGAAGACGGTATGCCGCCGTTTACTCCGGCCGACGCGGTATAGGACAGCCACAGCCGGTTCTTCGCCTTGCTCAAGGCGCTATATATTCCAAATACGTTGCCCGACGCGCGTTCCGTGCTTGTTTCCCATGTAGGAAGGCCTGCCGAGCGCAGAAATACAAGCTCGGAGTCGTTTATAACGCCGTCTTCAGAGGGTTTTTTAGGGAACAGGCCCTCGCAACAGCCAACTACAAACAGCCTGCTGACCGCCGTGGCGCAGGTCCTGTCGACATCGCCCACGAGCACTTGGTCGGCGGTGGTGGGGATTACGCCCACCTTGTATGCTGAAAGCCCCTCTTCAAGCACCGCCATATAGCGCCTCGTGCTGACCCTTACGTCGCCCATGATAGCGTAGAGCTGGTCCAGCAGCTCTATTACCGCGTCCCAGGCCTGCGCGGTTTCCTCGGCAAGCTCAAGCTCCCCGTCCTCCCTCAGCGACCCGACTGCTGCGTTTAGCGATCCGTATACGTCCATTTCGCACATATACGAGTACAGCGCCCTCGTTTTCTCCATAGCACTGGCGGCGTCGGATAACGACCGGCGCAGCCTCAGCAGCGGGTCGATCAGCGATGAGCGCACACGCTCTATACCGGCCTTTACATCCGCGGCCTCAATGGGTTCAAACAGCCTCGTCCCCTTTAAACCGAATTTTAGAATATGGTTCTCAAACAGTTCGGCCGAATCCCTGTCGATGTTTAGAAGGCCGCACTTGAGCAGTTCCAAAACGTCGGGCTGTGAAAACCCGTTAACTATGCATTTTAAAGCGCTTAAAAGCAAAACTGAAATCGGATGCCTGTCAAGCGGCCTTTTCAGATCCATGAAAAACGGTATCCTATACCTGCGCATAGTCCTATTCAACAGCGGAGCGTATGTTTCCATATCGGAAACTATTACAGCCATGTCCCTGTAACGCGTACCCTCCTGCGCAGCCCGGACTATCGCGTTGCATACAGCCTCCGCTTCAGCGCGGAGTCCGGACGCGGTAAACACCGAAACGCAGCCTCCGCTACCCGAATACGGCGCGGGCGGCTGCGCGAAAAGCTCCCTCTCCATATGCGAAAGCTCGGCCGAATATCCCTCGGAACCGTTCCTTTCCATATTTACCATGCTGATTCTGCAGCCCTGCTCCTCTCCAATCTCACGAAGCCGCTGATACGAGGTCAACCCTGGTATAAAAAGGCCCCTATCCCTGCAGCTCCCGTTAAAATCAACGCAAACGGTTACCGTCATAGACGCCGCAACCTCCATAAGCCGCGCCAGCACGCGGTATTTTTGCTCGGTAAGGAACTCAAAGCCGTCCACAAACACATGGGCCCCGCAAAGACTGGACCGCCCCATCCTGTCTATGAGCGAGTTTACAATGTCCTCGCCATCCATATAGCGGGCCGCGAGATGGTCCTCCACGCACTCGTATAAAAGCGCTAAATCGCGGAGCTTGGCGCTTAGAGCGTCTGGCGCGCCGCTGTATTCCGCCGCAGACCTCAGCGCGTCCGGCGTGATAAGGAACCGCTTGAGCCTGGTAAACAACCTGTCGCATTCGGCGGTAAACCCCGGCTTTCCAGCAATGCGGCCATATACCTTAAGATCCGGTTTGCGCTCCTCCAGAGCCTTGCGGATCATCATCAGCTTTCCCTGGTGCGACAAGAACACGCGGTTGTCCCCGGTTTCTCGCAGCACCTTTGACGCCAGGGTTGTAAACGAAAAGACAACAGCGTCAAGCAAGCCGCTTTCAAGCGACTCGGCAAGACGCCGCTCGCTTTCAAATGTAAACTGCTCGGGTACAATCAGCACCGCGCGTTCACCTTTATCCAGCAGCCCGCGGATTCGGCTAAACAGCAGCGCCGTCTTGCGCGAACCAGCCCTGCCCGCGATAAATTCAAGGGAAATGGACATTTAAAAACCCTCCGTAAGAAGCTAATAAACGATTATACAGCTAGTAAGATCAAATCGTATTATAAAAATTTCTCCCTGTGAAGAACCGAGTATACCATCTCCCCGTTCAAACGCGCGCTTTCAAACAGTGTAATCGAATTCACCCGCATCGACGCGTTAAGCGGTTCATCCCTAAGCTCCGCTTCAACAAGATCGTCATGCGAAACGTTTCGCCCGAGAGTAATATGCGGAACATAACCCTTGCGCTCCCTGGGAAAACCATTGTCCGACATTGCGTACTGGAGGGATTCGTACAGGGCGTTGAGTTCGCTGAGGCCGCCCTTTACCTCAACAATCGAGGTCCTGGAACCGCCTCTTTGAAAGCAGTTATATCTCCCTAGATGCAGTTCAAAGGGACGTATGCCCCGCACGCTTTTCTGCACGGCGCTCACGGCCCCGTGCAGGTCCGATGTTTCACCTATAAAATGCAGCGTAAGGTGCATGTTCCGCGCCGGTACAAACCTGCCGCCGCAGCTTAGCTGCTTAAGCGCGCTCTGAATCCTCGCAAGCTCGGCGCGCATCTGACCAGGCAGTTCTATGGCAACAAACAATCGCATGTTAACCTCCTGTTTTTTGTACATTATAACATAGAAAGGGCTGTAAATACCTATAAAAGGCGCCGTGCCGTAATGTTGATATGGCTTTGTAAAGGTCCGCTTCTCAATTATGCATATTGGGTTTTCAGCATTTATATATTGGATTCCATATAAATTTTATCTTTGCATATGATTCATTTTGTGCTATCATCCTTGTGATAAGAACTATACATAGGGAGATACGCCCGTGAGGATTGAAAATCATCCGATTCTGGATTTTAACAGGGGTAAACGCGTTACATTTACTTATAACGGCAAGCCGATAAGCGCCTATGAGGGCGAGTCGATAGCCGCCGCCCTGCACGCGGCCGGAGTTAAGGTTTTGGGCTACAGCCAGAACCTGCGCCGCCCCCGCGGCTTTTACTGCGCTATAGGCAACTGCTCTTCGTGCATGATGGTTGTGGACGGTGTCCCCAATGTCAAGACGTGCGTTACCGAGGTCAGGGACGGCATGAGGGTTGAGCTTCAGGAAGGTAAGGGAGTAATCGTATGAAGGAATGTGAACTTCTCATCGTCGGAGGAGGCCCCGCCGGCCTGTGCGCTGCTATTAACGCCGCGAGGGCAGGCGCTAGCGTGACGCTTTTAGAGCGCAGTCCCCGCCTTGGCGGGCAGCTGGTAAAGCAGACGCATATGTTTTTTGGCGCAAAGGAGCAGTACGCGTCCACGCGGGGC
>ERZ809224.2111-NODE-2111-length-12910-cov-5.056165_pt1 | contig 12910 bp, 14 predicted proteins | sample MGYA00520513_ERZ809224 | MGnify/ENA primary metagenome ERZ809224 (study PRJEB31576, sample SAMEA3212658) | Homo sapiens | biome: human-gut; feature: human gut; material: fecal | place: Sweden | collected 2012 ...
CATCCGCAGAAGCAGCACCGATAGAGAACAGCGCAACAAACTGTTTGATATATTTTGATATTTTGTTCATCTTCAATTCCTGCATAAAATAAGGCGGCGCACCCTGAGAATGGATGCGCTGCCTTGCCCGCCTTTAATAACAGGTGGCGGGGGTAACATTCTTTCTGTGGTGTGCAACGACCACGCTGCTGATTACCGCAAGCAGCGCGGCAATCCCGGCAATAGGCAAAATTTTCTTCATATAGGTGTCCTTTCTGGGCTTCATGTATGGGTCGGCAGGTTACTTTTTGTTCTTTTTCAGAACCACAAAAGCGATTGCAGCAACGACAACAACAACTGCGGCAACAATAATGACTTTCAGCATATCTGTCTGCTCCTTTCCGTCTGGATTGTCAATGTTTCCTGACTACGGATAAGAGTATACCGGGACAATGTTTGAGAAGTTTCGCTGAAATGTTGGAGGATTGTTAAACTCAAAATTTGAGAAGAAAAAAGAGCCGAACAAAATCGACTCTTTCAGCAACAGGGAATATCTTGTCAGAATATATTTTTTGTTTTCCCGTTTATTCTGTTCCTTTCCCGGCTTTCGGGATTCTTACCGTAAAGGTACTTCCCTGATTTGGTTCGCTTTCCACGGCTATGGTTCCGCCGATCAGATCAAGTACCCGTTTCACAAGAGCAAGACCGAGGCCGTTGCCTTTCTGCAAATGGGACGGATCGCCCTGATAAAATTTATCAAAGATGTGCCGGAGGGTTTCTTCGGTCATCCCGCAGCCGCTGTCCTCCACCGACACAATCACAGTATCCTGGCTGCTGGTCTGGGTCAGCGTAATTTTCCCGCCGGGTTCCGTAAACTTGATCGCGTTGGACAGCAGGTTGTTCCATACAATCTCCGCCATACTTTCATCCGCCAGTATGAAAGCACGTTCTTCGGTATCGGCAGAAAAATCTATGTTCTTGCTTTCCAACTGATTCGCAAAATTCATAACACAGTCGCTTAACTGCCGGCACACATCATATTCCAGCGGTACGGGCATAATTGACTGATTCTCCAGCTTGCTCAGCCGCAGGACATTCGTTACCAACTGGCTTAGCTGTTCTGCAGCATGAAAAATAATATCCGTATATTCCCTGCGTTGCTCCTTTGTCAGCATATCATCCTGCAAAAGCGTCGCATAGTTCTGAACAACCGCCAGAGGTGTCTTGATTTCGTGGGAAACGTTCGATATAAAATCATTTTTCAGGATTTCGATACTGGACAATTCTTCCACCATGGTGTTAAAGTCCAGACACATCACATCAAGATGATTCAGTTTGTTTTCGGAATGCTGCGGTTCCAGCCGCGCGGAAAAATCGCCTCTTGCAACCAGCCTTGATGCCCTGCTCAACTGTTTCAATGGTATTTCATATTTCCACTGAATTGCCAGCGTAGATACGAAGCTGTATATTCCGGCAACAATAGCCCAGTAAAAAATCATGACATTTAACATTTCCGGCGGGATAATACTGGAATCAAAATAATTTGCCAGTATCAGAGACTGTCCAATCGCCAGCGCCATCAAAATAGTGAATATCCCCAAAAAGCGAAGCCATGAAAAAGAGCGCCTTTTCACTCTCGGATCGCGATCAGATTTCTGAAATAATCCTTCTCTCATTGAATCACCGCCTTATAACCCATCCCATATACCGTGACAATCTTAAATTCCGCACAGTCCGAAAATTTATCCCGTAATTTCGCAATATACATATCCACCGCCCGAAGCGTTGCCTCAGAATCTGCATCCCAAAATTCTTCCATGAGCTGCGCCCGGGAAAATGCTTTTTTCGGATATGACAACAGCTTGAACAGGATATTAAATTCCCGTATTGTAACGGGTCTGTCCTCTCCGCTTATTGTTACCGTCATTTCCTCTCCATTCATTACCATATTTCCAATCGTTAATATCCGGTTATTGATAATGCCTGCCCGACGAAGCAGCGCCCCGATGCGTAACAGTAATTCCGCAAAATCAATCGGTTTTACCATATAGTCATCAATCCCCGCCCGATAGCCTTTACTTTTTGATGGCATATCATCCCTGGCTGTCATAAACAGAATAGGAATCGCTTTGTCGGATTCCCTGACAGTTTCCGCAAACTCAAATCCGTCTATGTCCGGCATCATAATATCTGAAATAATCAGATCAAATTTTGTGTGGTACATAGCGTCATAGGCAGTCATAGCATCCAAAACGCTGGTGCCCTCATAACCGTGATCATTCAAATATTTACACACAGCCTGATTTAACCGGCTGTCGTCCTCAACCACTAATATTTTTTGCATTTTCAATTTCTCCTTACTCCGTGTAGGGTATAGACCGCAAGATATATACGGGAAATCCCCAATTTTAATAGCATGACAGAAGCATACCACATAAATGTTGGAGAATTGTTTCTGGCGGCAGGATTATTTGAAAATTTCTTTCCGCTTTCCTATACAGCTATTTTGTTCTTTCTTAATTCTGGTATTAGCAGGGGAAAAATAGAAGGTAGGTTTTAGTAGCAAGCACAGCAAGCGAGTACCCCTTGCGATTTTTCGGATTTTCAGATTCCTTGCTCGAAAATGAAAAATGCTTGCTGTGCCCGCACAGTCAAACAAAAGTGCCATAGAAACAGAGCGAATATCTGTGGCACTAAACCGGCCTGAACCCGGTCAACATTCAGTTGTCATGCGGAGGACGGTCATCCCCTGTTTTCCAATACCTTATCCATAACTCTGCATTCCCCGGATTTTCAGCGTGTCAAGGCTCATTTGTGAGTAGTAAATTCGTAGTAAAATGAGGCGAACCCTTTTGAAATGTCTAAAGGGACAGTTTTTAATAGCATTTAGTGCGAAAAAAAGCAACGTGAAAGGCACCATTAAGGGGTTCAACCTCGCTGCTTCTTTGCATTATGCCCCCTCTAATTAGAGGTTCGGATACCACCGCAACAAATCTTCTCGACCTTCCTCCTGCAGTTTCTCAACCGCATACCGCAGCCATTCATCCGGCGTAGGAAGTTCTCCCTCACAAGGTATCTTTCTCCACTGCGCCCGTCTCTCAGGGTTCGGATCATTCCATCCTTTTTCAATGCGGGCAGAAATAATCGCCCGCATTTCTTCTACTGTAATATTTCGCTCGCGAGCCAGACGCTCAAATAAATGTTCTCCCATAGTCAAAACCTCCTGCTGAATATCTTTCCCATCTGTCTGCCATACTATGAGCGTATATGTCCTTTTCGGGAAATGTTGTATCTACCGATTGTGACTATTATAGCACCGTTTTGGGAATTAGAATAGATACAGATGGGCAGGTGATAATATGGATGCGCAGAAACGCATAAGGCAATTGATGGAGGAACGTGGCTGGACAGATTACCGTCTGGCAAAAGAAGCAAAGCTCTCACACTCCACAGTTACAAATATGTTCAACAGAAACAATGCCCCAACACTACCAACCTTAGAGGCGGTATGCAGGGCGTTCGGTATAACACTGGCACAGTTCTTTACTGAGGATGGGGAATCTCAGATAACCGAAGATCAGCGTATCCTGTTCTCCCGATGGAGTACCCTCACCGAAGAACAACAGAAAATCCTTCTTGACCTTATGAAAACAATGTAGATATGATTTTGCGGATTCCAATGCGAATCCGCTTTTTTCATGAAAAAAAGCCCCCACCAAGTGCAGGAGCGAAAACACAAACTTTATATGTAAATTTGAAATGCACCCAATCATGCAATTTGGGTGCATTGTATCAATTTGTGGTACGCAAGCCAGATCGGATACCCGACAAAAATCACATCGGCGTCCGCAATCGGAATCTCATTCACAATAGCAGGCCGCGCATCACTGTCTCTTTCCTGATAGGCGATCTTTTCGATTTCCGGGTACTGAGCCGGTTCCTGGGGATATTCCGTTGCACACTGAATTTCCACGAACCTGCCTCCGGTCTTATCGGCAATCACTTTTGCGAATTTTTCCGTAAACTTGTCCTTCGCCGGGAAAACGGAAAAGTAGGTGATCAGAATTTTTTGATCTTTCATGATACTTCCTCCAATCTTCAAAAAGGTTATGATTTTACCTGTCCGAACAGCCAACCCATAATATCCTCGTCAAAGGCAAACTCTGTGCCTCCGCCATGCTGGTTACTGATTCCGCGTTCTGTAAAATACGAGCCGTCTTTGATGTCCAACACCAGCAGTTCATCAATTTCTTCCTCTGAAAGTCCCTGTTCCTGATACAGATCCCGCAGGGATTCATACGCTTTCCTTGTAGGTTCGGAGCCATAGTATTCGTCGTCCTCACCGATAGCCAGATAAACTGGCAGACGATTCTCCACCACCGGGGCATAATCCCCATCCCATCTGGAACTACAGTGCAGATAAGCAGTAAACAATTCCGGAGCCTTTTCCAGCACCAGCGACATGGTTTCGCCACCGCCGGAATAGCCGTTGGCATAAACCCGGCTAGTATCTATGTTGTACCGTTCCAGAAGATAACGGGTCAGGGCCACAGTCTGATGTGCCGATGTTTCACCCCAATCATCAAGCTGCGGCGCAGCAATGATCATATTCTCGTTATAATTCTGTGCTTCAAAGGCAAATTCCTCTGCCTCCAGATTCACGCCCATGCCTTGAAAGTACAGCCCTTCGTATCCGGGCAGTGTGACAAACAGGGCATACGGTTCGCTTCCGTCATAGCTATCCGGGATATAAATATGGTAATGAATGTCTCCGTCATTTTCCGAATGGAGAACATTGTCCATCAAAAATCCCCGGTATTCTTCCGTTCCCGCCGTAACAAGCCGGGAAAGGTCTGCCTCTGTATCCGCAGCGCCTGTATCTGTCCACATCATACGGTTAAACACCGGCAGCGCATTATAAATGTACTGGATCATGGAGGTATAATTGTGGACGCCGCCCTCCGCTACCTGAAAGAACAGATTTCCTTCACTCGCTGTTTCACTGTATGTAAAACTCTCCGGATAGTTCTTCATCGCTTCGATCTGCCGGTTAAGCGCCGGATATGCGGTATCATCGGTTCCGGTCAGGGCATAGATTACGAAATCATCCTGAGTATAGCCGGAGCCCTGTACATACTCGCTTAAATACCTTGCCGTTTCGTCTGCTGTTTCCTCGTCTGCTCCCATACCGGTTTCTGAAATCACCCAACTGTCACCGCTGATCGGCATGTAATATTTGAAATAATCCAGTGCATTTAAGAACGTATACCAGGTGGTGACAGAACCCATGGAAAACCCGCCGAAAATGCGATGCTCTCTGGCTGCCTTCAGACCCGCTTCATCCACGGACTGCGCATAAGTATGATAGGTCGATTCCACAGCAGGCATCAGGTCATTCAGCAATTCATGATAAAAGTTTGCCGTCAGGATCGAATCTTCTTCCTCAACGGTAGAGGCTTTTTCCTCGTTGTCCTGATAGTAGGTGGGCGTTACAACAATCATCGGCTCCATATCACCATTTGCGATCAGATTGTCAAAAATTCGTTTCAGCGGCCTGTCGCCGTTTTCGCCGCCCAGATACAGCTCGGCATCCCCGGTCCATCTGTGCATCAGATAAAAGATGTCATATTTCGTATTTTCATCCTCTGCGTCATATCCGTAAGGAAGATACACATAGGCGTACTTATCCATAGGCCGGTTTTCTTCATCGTAAGTGTTGGATGCATAATCGATCCGCACCACCTGCCCCGGCTGGTCACTGGACGCCAGGTATTCATCCGGGATTTCCTCCAGTGTCAGTAATTCGGTTTCACCCATTGCATCTGTAATCTCTGTGCTTTCTGTTTCCTGTGCAGTCGTTTCTGACGGAGTATCCTCCCGATCTTCCGAACGCCCGCAGGCCGTTACGGAAACTGCCAAAGTAAGCGCCAATATCCCCGCCAAAATTTTAGTTCCCTTCATGTTCGCCTTCCTCCTGTAATCCATTGGCCGCCATGATTTCCTGCAAGGAAATATGTTCGTTTCTATAACGCGCCGCCGGATTTTTATCTGCCATGCGCAGTCCGATGGCTTTCTGCGGACAGTTCTGCGCACAGGCCAGGCAGAACTCGCAGGTTTTCTGTTTCCGCTTCGCCTGCCCGTTCTCCACATAGAAATTATTGACCGGGCATACTTTCACGCAAATCCCGCAGCCAATACAGCCCTCGTTCACTTTGATCTGGCTGCCGTTATTAAACGCAGGCGTCAGGCGGTTCATTCTTGCCACACGGGCGTGTAATTTTCTCTGTTCTTTTGTGGCCTCCGGGACGCCATGTTTTCTTTCCGATACTGCCCGGACGGCAGTCTCAATCTGTTCCTCCACATGCTTTTCCAAAGCAGTTTCTTCTTCCATATCAAATACCGGAAGGTAGTTGTCCACCATTTTAATGGCTGCGATGTAATCCACAAAGACGCCGTACTTTTCCGCAAGCCGTGCCGTAAACTCCGGCGAATCACTCTCATCATGCCCATAGGTCAGGATGATGTACAGATACTCTGCTTCAAACTCCGATTCCTCCAGAAATTTTACCACCATCTTCGGTGGCTGCCCCGCAAAAACGGGACATACAATTCCAATGGCATCGTCCGAAAACTGGCGTTGCTTACCCCGCATGATCTGAGGGATACTGACCGGCGTATCGGAAAATTGTTTCGCCACATACAGGCTGTTGCCTGTTGCCGTAAAATAAAATACCATTTTGCTCACCTCTTTCTGTCCAGATATTTATACCAGAAGATTTACCACCAGTCCGGTGGCAAAAGAAAATATCATCACAAATGCGATATAAATCACAAAATTCTTAATTCCCAGGACGATTTTCAACGCTCCCAGGTTCGTGATCTTGGTGGACGGCCCGGTGATCATAAACGCCGCCGCGCTGCCCATGCTCATCCCATCCATCAGCCATGCCTGGAGCAGGGGAATCGTACCCCCGCCGCAGGCATACAGCGGTACGCCGATGGTCGCTGCCATCAGGACGCCGAACGCCTCATTGCCCCCGAAGAAGGCCGTCATCAGATCCTCCGGCACATAACGCTGGAACACTGCTGACAGAAACACACCGAACAGGAAGTAAAGGCCGGTTGCCCGGATATTCCGTCCGATGTTCTTTATCAGACGCAGGAACAGATTCGGATCGGTATCGTGATTATGGGGTTCCTCAAATCCATCAAAATTGAAAAACGGCTTTCCCTTGCAAAAGAACCGAATCAACAGCCCCGCCGCAATCCCGCAGATAAAGCAGGAAACGATGCGGACTGCCAGTGCTGTCGTTCCAAGCGCCGTACTGTAAATAATGAGCTGCGGATTCAGCAGAATGGAACACATCATGAAGGACGCCAGCCATTCATCCCGCATCCCGCTTTTGGAAAAAGAAGCCGCCAACGGAATCGTACCATACATACAAAGGGGAGAGGCAATCCCAAGGAGACTTGCCGGTATAATTCCTACAAGTCCCATCCTGCTTTCGCTCATGGAACGCAAAAGGCCGTGAATCTTGTCTTTCAGAAAAACCGAGACACAGGAGCCTAATACAATACCCAGAACCCAGTACCAGAAAATCTGCCGCAACTGTACATCAAAGTAGTACCAGAGATATATAAATTCCCGGTGCAGAATCTCAATCATCAATGCTCACCAACTGATAGCTTCTGCTGCCAAGACCGATTTCTTCTCCATGCTCCAAAACATGAATGGCGTTGCGGGACTCCATTCTCTGAATCAGAGAAGCCGTATCATCCTGGGAGGCGTAGACCAGATCCACACAAGCCTGATCCAGAGCTACCGGGTCTGTGGATGCCAGAATGCCCATGTCGTGCATATCCGGTTCCGCCGGATTTCCGTCACAGTCACAGTCAATGGACAGACGGTTCATCACACTGATGTAGAGGATATTTCCGTCAAGAGCATCCACCACAGATTTACCAGCCTCCGCCATACTCTCGGTAAAAGGGTCCTGCTCGCCGCCCCAGGGGCTGGTATGGCTTTCCCCTGCGGTATGGATCAGGCACTTTCCTTCCTGGGAGCCAAGGCCGATGGAGATGTTCTTAATTGCGCCACCAAATCCAGCCATGGCGTGTCCCTTAAAGTGGGAAAGCACCAGATAACCGTCATATTCCGTGAAATGGGCGCCCACCAGATTTTCTGTGAGCTGCGTTCCGCCCTCTACCGGCAGGCTGACAGAGCCGTTTTCATCCAGAACAACGAAATCGGCAATTTCCGTAAATCCATGATCCTCCGCAACCTGATAGTGCATAGCGGTACTGGAACGCTGTCCGCCGTAAGCCGTATTATTTTCCACGATGGTTCCATCCACCTGATGCACCAGATCGGCAATCAGGTTCGGGTCAAGATAGTTGCTGGCAGGCGGCTCCCCGGTAGAGAGTTTCACTGCGATGTTATCTCCCGTCAGTTCCACGCCGAGAGCCGCATAAATATCCAGCATAGCCTGGGCGCTGATGTCTGAGGTATAGTAAACGACTGTATCAGAAGTTTCATCCCGATGCTCCAGGGAGCCCAGGGAAATTACCTCGCCGCCATTGGTTACAATACTTTCTCCCGGCACAGCCTCTTGAGCAGTCTGGGAAGTTTCCGGCTCATTCTCTGAAGTTTCAGCCTGCGTCTGAGAGGCATCTGAACCTTCGCTGCTGTCTGTACCACTGCTTCCGCAGCCGGCTAAAACAGAAGCCAGCAAGGCAGTACCTAAAAGGAGACAAAACACTCTGTTTTTTCGTTTCATATAGATTCCTCCTTGTCATGCTGCCGAAAAGAATCGCTTCTGCCCGGCACGATTTTTTCTTAAACTTAATTATCTGTTTGCGTTTCCTGCTGTTGCTCTGTATCTTCCTGCACATCGGAGCTTTCTGTACCATACCTCTCTTGCGTATCATCGCTGGTCTGACCAATCATTGAAAAATAAGCTTCATTCAGATTCAATGCCCGAAGCTGCGCCATCTCCTCATCGGTCAGTTCAAAGTCAAACAGCTCTGTATTTTCCCGGATATGATCCGGATTGTGGGAGCCGGGAATCGCAATATGTCCATCCTGTAAATGCCACCGCAGAATAACCTGTGCCGCTGACTTTCCATGAGCATCTGCAATCGCATTGACCGTTTCATCCGTCAAATAAGTAGAGGTGTTGCCTCTGCCGCCCAACGGGAACCATGCCTCCAACACCGTACCATACTGATTCAAGAAGCCTTTCATGGCGACCTGCTGGTTGTGCAGATGCGTCTCCACCTGCAGCACAGCCGGAATCACTTCCGCCTCTGCTGCCAGCTCGGCAAACTGCTCATCGGAGAAATTAGACAGGCCAATCGCCCGCAGCTTCCCGTCATTGTAATACTGCTCCATCAGTTCCCATGCCCGTGTGTAATTGCCCTGGGGCTGGTGGATCAGCAGAAGGTCAATATAATCCAGATTCAGCCGCTCCAGCCGCTCCTCAATGCCTTCCTCGCTGTAATCATCCATCCAGAGCTTCGTTGTTACAAAGATTTCGTCGCGGGTCACAATGCCGTCCTCAATAGCCCGCTGAATGCCCCGGCCAACGCCTTCTTCATTGTTATAAGCATGTGCGGTATCAATCAGCCGCGCGCCCGCTTCCAGCGCCCAATAAACGCTTTCCTCCGCTTCTTCCGGCGTCAGATTGTACGTTCCGATTCCATAAATGGGCATCTCCACGCCATTGTTCAGCAAAACGGTTCGGGTATCAAAATCAAACGCATTCGTCTGTACTCCCTCTGCCGGTGCCGCAACGGGGGTGTCGGGAGTCGATCCATCCAGGTACCAGCGAATCCACGGCATCCCCACCATGCATACAATGCCCACAATGACCAGAAGTACGATACCTGCAATCAGTAGCCCCCATTTTTTCCGGCTGCTTTTTTTCTTCTGCGTATCTGCTGCCATAAGTCATAATCCTTTCCTGATTCATTTTCTGTCAAAAGAGAGCCGCTTACTTCAACTGCGCCCCGTCCTTGAACGCATTGCCGACCCTCTCACCCAGCTTATAGTAGCCGTAATGCACCGTATCGTATGTAATGGGACTGAACAAATCCAGGCTGATCTCTCCATCCTCGCCAAGCACCCGTTCATCCACGCTGACATTGACGATCCGCCCCAGATACTTGCTGTCATCGATCACTTTCACAAGCTCACATTCCAGCGTTACCGGCAGTTCGTTGATGATCGGCGCATTGACGAAGCTACTTTTGGTTGTAGTGAAGCCTGCCTTTTTCATCTTCTCCGGCTCTTTGCTGCCGGAGACAATTCCCACATAATCGCAGGCAGCCAGATGTTCCACATCTGCCGCACTCACAGTAAAGGCTTTCGTTACCAGCAGATTTTCCGTGGTCTTGTGATGGGAAAGATCAATGATAATCTCATCCCTGCCCACGATACCGCCCCATGCGGCGTTCATGGCATTTGCCTTACCATTTTCATCATAGGTTCCGATAATCAGAACCGGCTGAGGGAAAAGAAGCGGTTTTGCTCCAAAATTTTTTCTTGTTGACATCGTATTGTCCTCCTGTTTATTGTTTGTTGTTTTTTTAATTCATTTGCCACTCCCAAAAAGCGGCCGCATTGTCAAGCCAGCCTTCGGCAATAGTATCTTCTCCCAGACCGAAACCGTGGGGAAGTCCATCAAAGACTTCTATCTCGGCATCTGTACCCTGTGCCTGTATCTGACGAATCCGTTCCTCCATCGTCCGATAAGAGGCGATTCCATCACTTGTACCAACACAATTATAGGTCGGCGGTTCCTCCCCGGTCACTTCGGACAGTCCGGTATACTGCATGATAACCGCTGCCGGACGGGGATAGGCTTCTTCCCCAAAGGATTCCGTTCCATAGGAGCCAAGCCATGCGGCCATCCGCGCCCCTGCGGAGCCACCCCAAAGGGAGTAATCTGTCATATCGATCTGTAGTTCCTCTGCGTGTTCATGGAGAAAGGCAATCGCCCTTGCCAGATCCTCGCAGGCGGTCTGCGCACCCGGACGGTAAATCAGGGCAAAGGCATTATAACCCTTCTTAGAAAGCTCCAGTGCATGAGGGAAGCTGTCCTGCATGGCTCCTACATAGACAAAGCCGCCGCCCGCATTGCAGATCGCCACTTTCCCGCCTGGTTCTCCTCGGAAGAAAAACAGGCCGGTATTTTCCTTCTGCGGATCAGCTTCCTTTTCTTCCTCGGTGTAAATATCATAGAAAACCGTATCTCCCGCCGCAGCATTTTCGCCCAGGTAGTTCACGATCTCCACCGTCTTATCCGGATTGACGTGGGTATACCAGGTCAGAATATCGCCCACGTTTTCCAATGTCAGCTCACTGCTAATCGTCCGGTCAGCCGGAAAGATCAGCCTGCCGTACTCCCCAAACACTGGGTCGTCAATCACATCCTGCACTCTGGTTTCTCTGGTTACTCCTGCAAAGCTGCCTTCGCCTTCCGGTTTCTCAGAAATATCCGGCTCCGATTGTTCCATGCTGGCGTTACTTTCCACTGCCTCGCTGTCAGCAGCGTTTCTACCGCCACATCCGCTGACGGCAACCGCCAGACAAAGGAAAAGCAGCATGAAACCAGCTCTTTTTGAAACGCTGATGTTTACCATACCCTTATGCCTCCTTGCCAAAGAAGTCCTGCAAGGCATAGTAAAGGTATCTTTCGCAGGCATCCATATCGTGCCGCCCGCCCTCGATGATGGCATAGTGAAGGTTTTCCGGCGTAAACGCGCTGCGGGTAAACATTTCCTGAATCTGGTTATTGGTCTGATCCCAGATTGGATCGTCAGTCCCGATTCCCTGATAAATGCGAAAATCATCTTCCCCGTAACCGCCTTCGGCAAGCATATCTTCCAGATAATCCACCGTTTCCACCGGATAATCCCGACCGCCGTAAGTTCTTATAATCCAGCAATCGCCGCTCATGGGGACAAAGTTTTTAATATAGTCAAGGTTATAGATAAACTGATACCATGTGGTAACGGCTCCAAGGGAGAATCCGCCGAAAGCCCTGTGTTCTCTGGAAGCCTCAAAACCTTCCTCCGTCACATCTTCTGCGTAGGTATGGAACCGGCTCTCTATGTATGGCATCAGATTCTCCCGCAGGTCATTATGGAATACAGACAGTTCTTCTACCGAACGTGAAAAGCTCTGCGACTGGTTCTGGGCATCAAAGGTGGCGCTTACCACAATGACCGGCGGAATATCTCCGGATGCAATCAGATTGTCCAGGATATTCACAAGATTGCTCCGGCCATCTCCCAGAAAATCATTTGCTGTCATCGTCCAGCCGTGCATCAGATAAAGGATGTCATAGCGGGTATTCATGTCATTCTCGTCATATCCATAGGGCAGATAGACAAGGGCCGGTTTTGTGATCGGAGTATCCTCCCCGGTATAATCCTGGCTTTCATAAGTCACCTGAATGACCTGCCCCGGCTGATCCGAATCTTCAAAATAAGCTGCCGGAATCGCCTCTATATACTCTGTCTGTTCCTTTGATACGGATTCTATATTTTCTGTTGTTCCTGATGCCTCTGCCTGTGCAGACTCCGATGTGATCTCCTGTGTATCCTGCTCTGTCTGCGATGCCGCAGAGGTGCTTCCGTCATCACTGCTGATATTCCCGTTCGCCTGACCACAAGCTGCCATGCTGACAACAATCAAAAGGATCAGGAAAACTGCCATAAATGGGCGTTTCATTGTATTCACCTTCTCTCTGTACACGACATTCATGCCTGCTGACGGTTATCGATCACTTCCATGATCTCTCCGATAAACTGGTAGTGCAGCGGTCTGTCGGAATAAATCTGCTCCATAATCTCCTTGTCAAGATTTTCAGCCCGGAACTGATCCCAATAAATCTTTAGATCGGAAGAGCGTCGTGTAGGGAAAGAG
>ERZ809224.2119-NODE-2119-length-12849-cov-25.708613_pt1 | contig 12849 bp, 10 predicted proteins | sample MGYA00520513_ERZ809224 | MGnify/ENA primary metagenome ERZ809224 (study PRJEB31576, sample SAMEA3212658) | Homo sapiens | biome: human-gut; feature: human gut; material: fecal | place: Sweden | collected 2012 ...
GCCGACCGCCAGCATCTGCTGCTCGCCGCCGGACAGCGTGCCGCCCGCCTGCCATGAACGCTCTTTCAGCCGGGGAAACAGGTCAAACACCCAGTTCAAGTCCTCCGTCAGATCGTCCTTGCGCAGGTACGCGCCGATTTTCAGGTTTTCCAGCACCGTCATGTCCGGGAAGATACGCCGTCCCTCGGGTACCAGCGTGATGCCCTTGGACACGATCAGGCTGGAATCCATGCCGGTGATGTCCTCGTCCAGAAAGGAGATTTTTCCCGCGGAGGGCTTCACCAGCCCCGCGATGGCGCGGAGGGTAGAGCTTTTGCCAGCGCCGTTGGCGCCGATCAGGGTCACGATCTCCCCTTCCGGCACGTCCAGACTGATGCCCCTCACCGCTTCGATTCCGCCGTAATGCACCTGCAAGTCCCGAATTTCCAGAATGTTACGCATCCTCCGTCACCCCCAAATACGCCTCGATCACGCGCTTGTTCTGCTGCACTTCCTTCGGTACGCCCCGGGCGATCTCACTGCCGAAGTCAATGACATAAATGTAGTCCGAAATCTTCATGACCAGATCCATGTGATGCTCAATGAGGAAGACCGTCAGATGGTGTCTGTCCCGGATCTCTTTGATGTACTCCGCCAGTTCCTGCGTCTCCTGCGGGTTCATGCCCGCCGCCGGTTCGTCCAGCAGCAGCAGCTTGGGGTCCGTCGCCAGAGCGCGGGCGATTTCCAGACGGCGCTGCAGGCCGTAGGGCAGGCTGGTAGCGATTTCGTCCTTGTACTGCTCCAGTCCCTGCTCTTTCAGCAGCTCCATGGTTTCTTCCCGCATTCTCGCTTCTTCCTTGGCGTTCGCCCGGAAAATGGCGGAAAATACGTTCTGCTTGGCACGCATATGCTTGGCGACCAGCACGTTTTCAAACACAGTCATGCTCTTCCACAGGCGGATGTTCTGGAAGGTACGGGCAATGCCCAGAGAGACCACATGATCCGGAGTGGGGTCAATGTTGCGCTCGTTCGCATACTTTTCCCCGTTGGTTCCCAGATAGTTCTTTTTCATTTTGCCGGTGGGGTGGTTGCGGATCATGGTCTTGCCCATGAATTCCACCCGGCCGTTGGTCGGCTGATACACACCGGTGATGCAGTTAAAGGCCGTGGTCTTGCCCGCGCCGTTGGGGCCGATCAGGGCGACGATCTGACCCTCCGGCACGTCCAGAGACAGGTCATTCACAGCAACTACGCCGCCAAACTGCATGGTGACGTTTTCCATACGAAGAACGTTTGTTTCGCTCATGCCGCTTCAGTCCTCCTTTTCCGCCGCAGGGGCAGCCTTTTTCCGCTTTTTCAGCAGTCCGCCGATGCCCTTCCAGCTCAGCTCCTTCTCCCCCATGATGCCCTTGGAGAAGAACAGCACGATGATCATGATGACAACGGAGAATACGACCATCCGGAAACCGCTGCGCAGCAGAGGCACCTTGAACGAGCCGATATAGGTCTCCCGATCCAGGAACCGCAGCCACCACTCAGAGCAGGCCACGTACAGGAACGTGCCGATGACGGAGCCGGAAACGGAGCCGATGCCGCCGATGACCACGATCAGCAGAATCTCATAGGTCATGGTGGAGGTGAACACCTTCGCCTGCGCGTTGGCAACATACATGGCGAACAGCGCGCCGCCCACGCCGGAGAAGAAGCTGGAAATCACAAAGGAGAGCATCTTGTGCTTGAACAGGCTGATGCCCATGGCCTCCGCCGCCACCTCGTCGTCCCGGATGGCCTTAAAGGCGCGGCCGTAGGAGGAGTTGATCAGCAGAACGATCAGGGCAATGCAGATGATCGCTACAAGGAAGGGAACGAATGTACTCAGCCGCAGAATCACCTGCCCCGCGCCGTTTTTGATATTGAAATCGGAGAAGGTGGGGAAACCTTTGATCATATTCGCGCCGTTGGTAACGGGGCCAAGGGTCTGCCACTGGAAAATGGCCCGCAGGATTTCGGCGAAGCCCAGTGTGGCAATGGCGAGATAGTCGCTTTTCAGCCGCAGAACCGGCAGGCCGATGAGCGCTGCGAACAGCGCGGCAACCAGTCCCGCGAGAATCAGTCCCACGAGAACGGCCAGAACCAGCGCCAGCCCGCCGCCGAAACCGGCGCTGCCCAGAAAGCCCTGGAACATATCCACCAAGGAAAACTTCACGGCCGAGCCGCCGTAGAGGTAGTAGACCTGATCCTTGGCAGCCATGGGAACGGTCAGGATGGCGTAGGTATACGCCCCCAGCAGCATGAAGCCCGCCTGTCCCAGAGAGAACAGGCCGGTGAAGCCGTTGAGCAGGTTCATGGAAACGGCCACCAGAGAATACACCGCGCCCTTTTTCAGCACGGTAAACAGCTGGCTGGTGGGAAGGAAGACCGCAGGCAGTCCGGGAATGCGGTCGCTGATGTTTTCCAGCAGGATAATCAGCAAAAGCAGCACCGAAATGGAGATCAGCGCAGCGAAGCTGCCGTTTTTGTTTGTTTTCTGTTTCAGCATATCCGGCACCTCCTTAAACCTTATCCGTGGCCTTTTCGCCAAAGAGTCCGGTGGGCTTGCAGGTCAGGATGATGATGAGCAGCGCGAAGGTGAAAGCATCAGAGAACACGGAAACATTCCATGCCGAGGGCAGACCCTTGATAATCGTCTCGCAGATGCCGATCAGGAACGCGCCGATCACCGCGCCGGGGATGGAGCCGATGCCGCCGAACACCGCCGCCACGAAGGCTTTCAGTCCCGGCATGGCGCCCGCCGTGGGGGTAATGGCTGGATAAGTGGTGAAGTACAGAATGGAACCCACCACTGCCAGAGCAGAACCGATGACAAAGGTCATGGAAATGACATTGTTGATCTTGATGCCCATCAGCCGCGCGGTCTCGAAGTCCTTGGAAACGGCACGCATGGCCATGCCGATTTTGGTGTGGTTGATCAGCTGGGTCAGCAGCACGATCAGCACCAGCACCAGAATGGGGGTGATGATGACCACCAGCTTCGTGGAGGTGCCGACAATGTCGATGGTTTTGTTCAGAATTCCGATGGTGGGATAAGTCATGGGCTGGCCGCCGGTGACGTAGGTCGCAGTATTTTCCAGCAGATAGCTGACGCCGATGGCGGAGATCATGACGGACATTCTCGGGGCATTGCGCAGGGGCTTATAGGCCGCCCGCTCAATGAAAAAGCCCAGCACCACCGTCAGGATGATGACAACAGGAATTGCCACGTAGATCGGCAGCACGGCGGAAATATAGATACCCAGCAGACCGGCGACCATGAACACGTCGCCGTGGGCAAAGTTGATCAGGCGCAGAATGCCGTAGACCATGGTGTAGCCAATGGCGATCAACGCCAGCTGCCCGCCCAGGGAAATGCCGCTGAGCAGAATGGATACCATGTATTCCAGAGAAAACAGTTGTTCCACAGGGGTTCCTCCCTTTCTTTACGGAATCCCCGAAGAAGCCGTCAGCAGCCCCGCTCCGGACGGTTTTTTCAGAGATTCCCTGTCATAATAATACGACTGTTTGGCGGGGGGATTCGCCCCCCGCCAAACAATTCAATTGGAGATAATATCAGCTGCCGGAGCCGGTCTGGACGGTTTCCAGAACCCACGCGCCGCTGGCGGTGTCCGCCGCCTTGATGTAAGCGGTGTCGCGGATGGCGTCGCCCTGAGCGTCGAAGGCGATGGAGCCGGAAACGCCGGTGTAGGTGACGGAGGGCAGAGCGGCCATGATGGCGGCCTTGTCGCCGCTGTCGGCCTTCTTCATGGCCTCCAGAGCCACAAAGTAAGCGTCGTAGCCCATGGCGGTGACGGCGGAGATGGTGTCGTTGCCGCCGTTGGCAGCCAGCGCCTCGGAGCTGGCGTTGATGTACTCCTTAACGCCCGTATCAAACTCGGGAGCGCCGCCTTCCTGATAGAAGGTGGAGACGTACAGCTGCAGGTCGGTACCCTTGATGGCTTCCAGAACCATGTTGTCGTCCAGGGTGTCGGAGCCGAGGAAGGGAGCCTCAATGCCCAGAGACGCGGCCTGGGTGATGATCTGCACGGCGTAGGCGATGGAGACAGGGGTGAAGATAACGTCCGCGCCCTCGCTCTTGGCCTTGTTCAGGTAGGAGCCGAAATCGGAGTTGCCGGTGGGGAAGGAGTCGGTGATGACCTTGCCGCCCGCAGCCTCAAAGACCTTGGTGAAGAAGGCGATCAGGCCCTGGTCATACTCGTTGCCGCTCTCGCCCAGGCAGTAGGCGGTCTTGGCGCTGAACTTGCTCACGGCGAAGTTGGCCAGAACGTCGGCCTGGAAGTTATCCAGGAAGCAGATACGGAAGTAGTAGCTATTGCCCGCGGTGACGTTGGGGTTGGTGCAGGTGATGCCGATGGCGGGGATGCCGGCCTCTTCAAACTTGGGGCCGCCGGCCATGGAAACGCCGGAACCGTAGGAGCCCAGAACCACGGACACGCCCGCGCTGACCAGAGAGGAAGCAGCGGAGGGAGCCTTGTCGGTGGAGGAGCCGTTGTCGCCGTAGACCAGCTCAACCTTGTAGGTCTCGCCGCCCAGAGTGACCGTGGGCTCCTGGCTGTTGGCATACTGCATACCCAGGATTTCCTTCTTGCCGCCGGACGCAGAGTCGCCGGAAGAAGGCTCAAACACGCCGATCTTGATGACCTTCTCGCCGGAAGCGGAGCCGCTGCCGGAAGAGGAGCAGGCGCACAGGGACAGAGCCATGCACAGTACTAAGATAACAGCAATTACTCTTTTCATTTTCTTTAACCTCCATTCAAAAGCAGCATCCATAGTCGGTGGACATCTGTTTTTGTGATATGGAAAATTATATATGAATTTCTGCAAAATTGCAATTGTAAATTACGATAGAAATTGGTGGCCGATCATTCATTTTTTGTTCAAATTTTACAAGCCTGTTTTCGGTTTATTGACAAGATGACCCGCGCCTGTTATAATACCTAACAATGTTAGCAAATTTCATTTTTCGCCCAGCCCCGAATGGTTTCCCCGTTTTGTCACTCCGGTGCCTTTCTTCCCGGTGTCCGCACCATCGCCCGTGAAAGGCTTCTGCGAGTTATGAACGCCTCCCCGGAGGGCCGGCACCCGCTATGCAATGTCGCTCTCAGAAACTTGCAATACCCCGGCAATTTCACGCCGGAAACGCACCTAAGAAAAGGACGATGCCAATGAAAAATCAACATGAAGTGGAAAAACTGGCCTATGCGATGACCCGTCAGCACTACTTGCTGAACCGGGACATCGTGCACGACCTGTTCACGGAGCTGTCCCTTTCCGACTACATTGCCCTCCACAGCATTGCGGAAGCTGCCGGTCAGGGTGGGTCAGCGGAGCAAACCTACCTGCGGGACTTGGCCGAGCGACTGGAAATGCCCATACCCAAGACTTCCAAAATGATCCGCAAGCTTCACGAGCGGGGGCTGGTATTCTGGTCCCACAGCGGCGACGGGCGCGACGGCACCTACGTCGTCATCACCGATTCCGGCGTCCGAGCCATGGAGCGGCAGGCAAATATCCTGAACGCCTACTACAGCCGGGTAATCGAGGCCTTCGGCTACGAAAATCTGAAGAGCCTTCTGGAGCAGATTTCCCGTCTGGAGAGCGTCATGAACGAAGTATTTGCGAAAGGAGCGGTCGGCACATGGACATGACCCAGTTGAATGACTACACGACCCGCAGCGAGGCGGTGTGCCGCCGGAACGACACCATCTCCCCCCGGCTGTACGAGGAATACGGTGTCAAAAAGGGGCTTCGGGACGAAAACGGCAACGGCGTTCTCGCCGGACTGACGAACATTTCCAAGATCACGTCCTCCAAAATTGTGGACGGCAAAAAGGTTCCCTGCGACGGCCAACTCTGGTACCGGGGCTACCGGGTGGAAGACCTGATCGGCAGCCTCGGGGAAAAGGAACTTGGCTACGAGAAAATCGCCTACCTTCTGCTTATGGGGCAGCTGCCGGACAGCGCTGCCGCGGAAGAATTCCGGAGGCTGCTGGGCGAGTGCAGGACGCTCCCCACCAACTTCACCCGGGACGTCATCATGAAAGCCCCCGGCAAGGACATCATGAACTCCATGACCCGGGGCATTCTGACGCTGGCGTCCTACGACGAGCGCGCCATCGACACCAGCGTCAGCAATTCCCTCCGGCAGTGCATCCAGCTGATCGCGGAATTCCCGCTGCTGGCCGTTTATGGATACCACGCCTATAATTACTACGAAAATATGGACAGCATGGTCATTCACCGGCCTGACCCCGCCCTTTCCACGGCGGAAAATCTTCTGATGATGCTCCGCCCGAATAAAAAGTACACCGCCACGGAAGCGAAGGTGCTGGACACGGCGCTGATTCTCCACATGGAGCACGGCGGCGGCAACAATTCCACCTTCACCACCCGTGTCATCACCTCCTCCGGTTCCGACACCTATTCCACCATCGCGGCGGCTATGTCCTCCCTGAAAGGCCCCAAGCACGGCGGCGCCAACATCAAGGTCATGGAAATGATGGAGGACATCCGCCTGCACGTCCCCGACTGCTCGGACAAGGAGGCTCTGGAGGATTATCTCGCAAAGATCATCAATAAGGAAGCCTTTGACCGGAAGGGGCTTGTATACGGCATGGGTCACGCCGTCTATTCCCTGTCCGACCCCAGAGAGCGGATTTTCAAGGGCTATGTGGAAAAGCTCGCCGCCGAAAAGGGGCGCGGGGACGACCTGACGCTGTACCGCAACGTGGAGGAGCTTGCCCCTCAGCTGATCGCGAAGCACCGGCGGATCTACAAGGGCGTCAGCCCCAATGTGGACTTTTACAGCGGCTTTGTCTACGACATGCTGGGAATCCCCCAGGAGCTGTACACGGCCATGTTCGCCGTGGCGAGAATCGTGGGATGGAGCGCCCACCGGATCGAGGAGCTGATCTGCATGGATAAGATCATCCGTCCGGCGTACATGAGCGTCATGGAAGAACGGGAGTGATTTTGGCAGCATGGACTATTCGTTACTTGCCGGGCAGCTTCTCAATGTGCAGGCGAATCTCCTGCAGGTCCCGGCCTATCAGCAGCTTTCCAAGATGGTGCGGGGCGAGCTGTTCGTTCTGAACTATCTTGCCACCCACGAGACGGCGATCCATCCCAAGGAACTCAGCAAAAAGATGGCCGTCAGCACCGCCCGCATCACCTTTCTTCTGCATCACATGGAGGAAAAGGGACTGATCGCCCGCTCCTCCGATTTAAGCGACAACCGGCAGATTTTTGTCCGGCTGACGGAAAACGGGGTAAATGCGATACAGAAAGCCCGGGCGGAGGTCATCTCCCGGGTATCGTCCCTGCTGGAGGCACTCGGCCCCGAGGACGCCCGGGAATATATCCGCATTCAGGAAAAGATTCTGGACAATTTTCTGGGAAATTCTTAAAAACCACTTTATACACGCGGGTTCCGCGGGGAGCGTACTTCTCCCCTGCAGGACCCGCTTCTTTTTGGGAACGATGCCCACATTTTCCTCTGTACATTTTGGGATTTCCGTGTTATACTAAGGCTGTAATAATCGAAATTATGTTTGCAATAATACTATTTCTTCATAAAATGATTTCATCATTTTATGAAAGCCGTTTCACGGCAGACCGCCTGGGGGGCGGTAAGAAATGTATTGACTTCGTTTTTTAGCGGCAGTGGCCGCCGGCCGCAATCCTGCGGCCTAATAAAACGCTTTTAAGCGTTTTATTAGGGTCTATCTGAAAACCGGAAATATGACCAACAGCGAGGGATTTTTCGTCTGCTGAAGCCATTTTTCCGCAGGAATACTTTGTGTATTACAAGGGAAAATGGTGCACAGCAGGCGGAAAAGACCCGCTGTTTGGGCATGTTGACGGTTTTCAGATAGACCCTAAAAACTCGTATAAAAGGAGGCCGCGCCGGAATGAAAGCCAGAAGCTATATTGCCATCGACTTGAAATCCTTCTATGCCTCCGTGGAGTGCATCCAGCGGGGGTTAGACCCCATGACCACCAATCTGGTGGTCGCCGACCCCAGCCGCACCGACAAAACCATCTGCCTTGCGGTCTCCCCTTCCCTGAAATCCTTCGGCATTCCCGGCAGGCCGCGGCTGTTTGAGGTCGTACAGAAAATCGGACAGGTCAACGCGCTGCGCCGGAATTCCGCCCCGGGACGCACTTTTACCGGCAAATCCCACGACTACACCGAACTGCGCGGTCACCCGGAGCTGGAGGTGGACTACATCGTCGCGCCCCCGCAGATGGCGTTTTATATGGAGACCAGCGCGGCCATTTACAATATTTATCTCAAATACGTCGCCCCGGAGGACATCCACCCCTACTCCATCGACGAGGTGTTCATCGACGCCACAAATTACCTGAATCTCTACCGCCTGACTCCGGAAAAGCTCGCCATGAAGATCATTCTGGACATTCTGGAAAATACCGGCATTACGGCCACCGCCGGAATCGGGACGAATCTGTATCTTGCCAAAGTAGCCATGGACATTGTGGCGAAGCACATTCCCGCAGACAAAAACGGCGTGCGCATCGCCCAGCTGGACGAGCTGCGCTACCGGCAGGAGCTGTGGTCTCACCGTCCCCTGACGGATTTCTGGCGGGTCGGCCCCGGCTATGCGAAAAAGCTGGAAAAGGTGGGACTGCGCACCATGGGCGACGTCGCCCGGTGTTCCGTGGGCAAGCCTACGGAATTTTACAACGAAGACCTGCTGTATAAGCTGTTCGGCGTCAACGCCCAGCTGCTGATCGACCACGCCTGGGGGTGGGAACCATGCACCATCGCGGACATCAAGGCCTACAAGCCGGAGTCCAGCAGCATCAGCCCCGGTCAGGTGCTGCAATGCCCCTATACCGCGGAAAAGGCCCGGCTGGTCGTCAGGGAAATGGCGGATGATCTTTCCTTGGACTTAGTGGACAAAGGACTTGTCACCAACCAGATCGTTTTGACGGTGGGCTACGATATTGAAAATCTCACCGACCCGGAACGAAGCCGCGCCTATCAGGGCCCCGTCACCGTTGACCGCTACGGCCGCAGAATTCCCAAGCACGCCCACGGCACCGCGAATCTGGGCGGGCATACCGCTTCCTCCAAGGCCATCGTCAGTGCTGTCGCGGAACTTTACGACCGCATCGTGAACTCCGCTCTTCTGGTCAGGCGGCTGTATCTGTCCGCCAACCACATCGTCCCGGAGAACTCCCTGCCCCGCCATGAAAGCACTGAGCAGCTGGACTTTTTCTCCGATTTCGCTTCTCAGGAGAAGCGCCGCGCCGAAGAAGCAGCCGCTCGTGAGCGGGAAAAGCGCCGCCAGCAGGCGGTGCTGGCCATCAAAAAGAAGTACGGAAAAAACGCCATTCTGAAAGGCATGGACTTAGAGGAAGGCGCAACCGCCAGAGACCGGAACGGTCAGGTAGGAGGGCACAAAGCATAATGGGCGAATATGACGATCTGCTTTATCTGCCCCACCCCGTTTCCCGGAAGCATCCCCCCATGTCCGCCATGGACAGAGCCGCGCAGTTTTCCCCCTTCTCCGCCCTCACCGGCTACGAGGCCGTTCTTCAGGAGGCAGGCCGTCTGACGGATAGCCGGGCGGAATTGACGGAATACAGCCGGGACATTCTGGATCAAAAGCAGCAAATCCTTCTGGACGCCGCCCCGGCGCACCCGGAGATCACCGTGACCTGTTTTATCCCTGACCGCCGCAAGCAGGGCGGCGCGTACGGGACACTCAAGGGAAATCTGAAAAAAATCGACCTCAGCCGCCGTACAATGGTCATGCTGGACGGGACGGAGATTTCTCTGGACGACGTTGTGGATATCCAGTGCGACCTGTTTACCGGTCGGGTCTGATACTATTTCCTGATTAAAATCAAAGATTTTAATTGAAGTTCAGTATGATACGCAAAAAGGACGTATTGCAGCACTGCAACACGTCCTTTTTTGATCTATGGTTTACGTAACATCATCCGCCGGAATGGTGTCCCGGTAAATGCCCAGAAGCCGCACTGTCGGCTTGGAGATCGGGAGCAGCTCGTCATAGGCGGGAATCGCGCCGTGGATATTCTCGCACAGCCAGTCCATGTGAAGCAGGTCTTCCGCCCCAAGCGTCCGTATGCCGTCGTTCTTGACTACGCCGCCCTGTGCGACGATCTTCCTGCGGAATGGGTCGATCGTTCCGTTTTTGATGCCGCTGCGCAGGTAGAGCGCCAGATTCTTGATGCCCTCCGGCAGATCGTCCGCCAGCTTTACGTCGATCACGCCGCTGCTCATCCCCCACCAGTCGTTCACCGCCTGCCCGTGGATGTCGTCCCATGTGCCGGACAGGATCGCCCGTATCACGTTTTCATAGAACTTTCCCCATATCCAGCAGGGTGAACCCAACGGGATAAATTCGCCGCTGCCGTCGATGTAATAGGTGCCGTATTCCGTGTGCAGCTTGTCCTCCGCCGGTGTATCCCGGTTGGAGATCACGCGGATTCCGTCCCGAATGAACTCCTGCGTCGGGTTGCCCGGCATGCACGACCATTTCAGCTCGATCTGCGCTCTGGGATTGGTGAGCTGCGCGCCGAGGGCAAAGGCGTTGATGGAAGCGGGGACGCCAAAAATCGGATAAGAACCCACGTAGCCGATTCTGTTGTTGTCCGCCATGGCCCCGGCGATCGCGCCGGTGATGAATTTTCCCTCGTAGATGCGGCTGTAGTAGGTGCGAACCGTGGAATAAGGCATATGAATGGAGCAGTTCAGGAACCGCACCTTGGGATAGCGGATGGAGACCTTCAGGCTGGGCGCGACCAGCTGGGGCGTCGTAGTGAAAATGACCTCCGCGCCGTCCGCGACGGCCTGTTCCAGAAGCGCTTCCGCCTGAGCGGCCGTGTCCGCGCCAAAATAGCTGCGCACCGTGACGGCGTTCCCCAGAGCGTCCTCCAGATGCTTTCTCCCCACGTCATGGGCGCACGTCCACGGGCTGGTCTCCACGGTACGCTGGTGAACGAAGGCAACATTGACATGTCCCGGCCGCCACAGTCTGCCGAACAGCGACTGCTTTGCGGCGGTTCCCGCCGCTTCCGTCCGCACCACCAGATCCGGCAGATCCATTGCCACCACGTTTTCCCACAATTCGCCGAGGGTTTTTTTCAGCTGTGCGCCGGACAGCGTTCCCAAATCGGTAAAGGGATGCACCTGCAGCCACAAAAGCAGCGCTTCCTCCGCCCGGATATGCAGGCTCCGGCCTCCCAGCGCATCGAACGCCTCCCGGAAATACTGAAAATACGCCCGGAAACGGCGGCGTTCTTCCTCCGTCCACTCCCGGTCCTTCGGCAGATTGGTAAGCGCCAGCAGCTGGATGTAGCACCCCGGATGGGTGTAGAGGGCGTCGTAAAGCCGCGTATATTTGAAAAAGTCCAGAAACTCATAATAAGCGCGAATTTCCGGGTTGTCGCTCATAGGCGGCACGATCCGGTAAACGACGCTGGGAATTCTGATTGCTCCGTAATATTTCAGCACGCTCAGGCGCTTATTTCCCTCCTGAACATAGAAATTTCCCAGATATTCATAGCAAATAATGGGGTCGCGGATGCCCTCGTCCCCCTGATGCGCCCGGCACAGCGTCATCCACTTCATTGCGAATTCCGACTCGCAGTCCAGCAGCGGAAAAAAGCCCGCCGAAAAAGCGGAAATTCTCCCCGCGCTTTTCACGCCAACGATGCGTTCAATGGGTATTTCCAGCGTGCCGACATTCTGCGCGCCCTCCGAAACACCGTCGCCCAATATTTGATCCAGCACCACCGGGAACGGGTTCTGCCCCTTCCCCTGCAGCACGGCACACTCCTTTTGTCCAAGCCTTACCGCTTTCAGGTATTCGTCTTCGGCCTCTGCCACCGTCATTTTGATTCCTCCAAGATACTTATCTGATCGACAAAATCATACTTCTTTTCGGAAGGAAAAACAATGCGCAAAAGGATTAAAAAACAGCCGTTTTTTTCCCTAAATCGAAGCAAAACCTATAAAAACCTCTGCAAAGGCCGGAATGCCGCCGTCTCTGCGGCAGACTTTTCCATACAGCACCAATGGTGGATAAGTGCTGTGCATCATAAGTAAAATGCGCCAGCACGGGAACATCCGTTCCCATGCTGGCGCTTTGCTGTTATCGCTATTTCTTTCTTACAGTCTTGCGACGCCGGACTTCCGGGCGGCTTCTGCCACGGCTTTCGCCACGGCGGGGCCGACTCTGGGGTCGAAGGCGGCGGGGATGATATAGTTCTCGTTCAGCTCCTCGTCGGAGATCAGATTCGCCAGCGCGTTGGAGGCGGCGATCTTCATTTCCTCGTTGATGTCGCTGGCGCGGACATCGAAAGCGCCACGGAAGATGCCCGGGAACGCCAGCACGTTGTTGATCTGGTTGGGATAGTCGCTGCGGCCGGTGGAGATCACCTTTGCGCCGCCTGCCTTTGCCTCATCCGGGAAGATCTCCGGGGTGGGGTTGGCGCAGGCGAAGATGATGGCGTCCTTGTTCATGGTCTGCACCATCTCCTTCGTCACCATGCCGGGGGCGGACACGCCGATGAATACGTCGGCGCCCACCAGCATGTCGGCCAGGGAGCCAGCCTTGTGATCCAGATTTGTGACCTGCGCCATTTCTTCCTTGATCCAGTTCAGACCGTCACGGCCGGCGTAGATTGCGCCCTTCCGGTCGCACATGGTGATGTTCTTGAAGCCGGAGGACAGCAGCAGCTTGACGATGGCGATAGCAGCCGCACCAGCGCCGGAGGTGACGATCTTCACTTCTTCCTTCTTCTTGCCGACGACCTTCAGTG
>ERZ809224.2123-NODE-2123-length-12831-cov-6.925485_pt1 | contig 12831 bp, 8 predicted proteins | sample MGYA00520513_ERZ809224 | MGnify/ENA primary metagenome ERZ809224 (study PRJEB31576, sample SAMEA3212658) | Homo sapiens | biome: human-gut; feature: human gut; material: fecal | place: Sweden | collected 2012 ...
CTGGGTGTGCAGTTCCACCGGCTGGGTGCCGTTATCGCGGATGAGCAGCATCGGTTCGGTGTGGCGCAGCGTGCCGCGCTGAGCGCGAAAGGCGGCTCGCCGCATGTGCTCGTCATGTCGGCTACGCCGATTCCGCGCACGCTCGCACTCATCATGTACGGCGATCTGGATGTGTCCGTGCTGGACGAGATCCCGCCCGGAAGAAGTCCGGTTGAGACCTACGCCGTGGGCGAAAACATGCGCAAGCGTATTACTGCCTTCATTGATAAGCAGGTCGGTCTCGGCGGACAGGCTTACATTGTGTGTCCGCTCATCGAGGACAGCGAAAATGCGGAAACAAAGCTGAAAAGCGCGGAGCAGCATGCAAAAGACCTGCAGAAGCTGCTTCCGCACCGGCGCGTGGCTGTACTGCACGGACGCATGAAAAACGCGGAAAAAGATCAGATCATGCGCGATTTTGCAGCGCAGAAATACGATATTCTGGTCGCAACAACAGTGATCGAGGTCGGTGTGGACGTGCCGAACGCCAATCTGATGGTGGTCGAGGACGCAGACCGGTTCGGTCTGTCGCAGCTGCACCAGCTGCGCGGACGTGTCGGCCGCGGTACACGGCAGTCGTACTGCGTGTTCTTTGGCGCGGACAAGGGACAGGTCGCGCGGGAGCGCCTGCGCATCCTGTGCAGGACCGGCGACGGCTTCGAGGTCGCACGCGCAGACCTCGCGCAGCGCGGTCCGGGTGACTTTTTCGGTCAGCGGCAGCACGGCCTGCCCACACTGCACGTTGCGGATTTGGCGGCTGACCTTGCGCTCATGCAGAACGCCCGCGAGGAAGCGGAAGCGCTGCTGTCTGCCGATCCGACACTCGCCGGATATCCCATCCTGCTCGACCGTGTGCAGCGCATGTTCGCCGAACAAAATGATGAAGCGTTCAACTAAATAAAAAACAGGAGAGAACCTCGGTTCTCTCCTGTTTCAGTCTGTCAATAAAGTCCGGTTTTGCGACAGTTATTTATACGGGTCGTCCGGCTTGAGGTAGCAGCATTTCTTATACTTCTTGCCGCTGCCGCACGGGCACGGATCATTCGGGCCAGGCTTCTTGCCGGCACGCTTGGGCTCTGCCTTGACAGAACCGTCGGCTGCGCCTGCTGCGCCGGTCTCCTTGGCTACCTGCTCACGCTTGGGTTCCTCGCGGGTGCGAACCTGTGCAAGGAAGATCATGCGGACGGTATCCTCACGGATGGAGTCGATCATCGCGTCAAACATATCAAAGCCTTCGCGCTTGTACTCGACAACCGGATCGTACTGACCGTATGCACGCAGGCCGATGCCGTTTCGCAGTTCGGTCATAGCGTCGATGTGGTCCATCCACTTGCTGTCTACGTTCTTGAGCAGTACAACGCGCTCCAGCTCACGCATGATAGGTGAGCCGAGGGCCTGCTCCTTGGCTTCGTAGACCTTGTGCGCCTGATCGGACAGAATGTTGGTCAGCTGGTCAGCGGTCAGGTCATCGCACTCCTCGGGCGTGAAGGTGCAGTCCTCCGGACGGAGGAATACGCCGATGAACGGACGGCGCGCCTGTTCAACCATTTCGGTCGAAATCAGGCTGTGTTCGCCGATGGCAGCATGCACCGCATGGGCGATGGTATCGTCGATCATCTTGACAATGTTGTCCTTAACGTCCTTGCCCTCGAGCACCTGCAGACGCTGTGCGTAGATGGTCTGACGCTGGGTGTTCAGCACATCGTCGTACTCGAGAACGTGCTTACGAACGCCGAAGTTGCGGGATTCGATCTTCTTCTGGGCATTTTCGATCGCGCCGGACAGAATCTTCTGGTCGATCGGCTCGTCATCGGCAATGCCGAGGGTGTCCATCATGTTCTGGATACGCTCGGAGCCGAACAGACGCATGAGGTCGTCCTCCAGCGAAATGTAGAAGCTGGATTCGCCGGGGTCGCCCTGACGGCCGGCACGGCCGCGCAGCTGGTTGTCGATTCGGCGGGATTCATGACGCTCGGTGCCGAGGATATACAGACCGCCTGCCGCACGAACCTTTTCGGCTGCCGCGTCGGTCTCGGTCTTGAACTTGCTGTACAGCTCCTCGAACTTGGCGCGGATAGCCAGAACCTCCTGGTCGTCAGTGTCGGCATGACCGTTTGCCTCGTAGATCATATGGTCGATGTAGTCGTGTGCAACGCGCTCGTCCATCTCGCCCTTCTGCACACGGTCCTCGACCTCGCGACGGAGATACTTCTTAATTTCATCCAGCGCCATGGTCTCAGCATTGCCGCCGAGCATGATATCGGTACCACGGCCTGCCATGTTGGTCGCAATGGTAACTGCGCCCGGCTTGCCGGCCTGTGCAACGATCTCTGCCTCGCGCTCGTGATACTTAGCATTCAGGACGGTGTGCTTGATGCCCTTGGCCTTCAGGATCTTGCTCAGTTCCTCGGACTTTTCGATGGAAACCGTGCCGACCAGAATCGGCTGGCCCTTTGCGTGGCACTGCTCAATGCGGGCAATGGTCGCCATGATCTTGCCGCGTTCGTTCTTGTAAACCGCATCCGGATTGTCCTTACGGGCTACCGGCTTGTTGGTCGGGATCTCGATAACGTCCAGCTGATAGGTGTGGCGGAATTCCTCTTCCTCGGTCAGCGCGGTACCGGTCATGCCGGACAGCTTGCCGTACAGACGGAAGTAGTTCTGGAAGGTGATGGTTGCCAGCGTCTTGCTCTCGTGCTCGACCTTTACGCCTTCCTTGGCCTCGATCGCCTGATGCAGACCCTCGTTGTAGCGGCGGCCGAACATCAGACGGCCGGTAAACTCATCAACAATGATGACCTGACCGTCACGGACAACGTAGTCTACATCGCGCTGCATAACGCCGCGTGCCTTGATGGCCTGGTTAATGTGGTGCTGCAGCGTGGTATTCGCGGGGTCGGACAGGTTTTCTACCTTAAAGTAAGCCTCGGCGCGCTTCTGACCGTGCGGGGTCAGCGTCGCGGTCTTGGCCTTTTCATCGACGATGTAATCGGCATCGATGTCGTCCTGCTCCTCCTTGGCATCCACTTCCTTGACGCGCAGGCAGGAAAGCTGAGCGGCAAAGCGGTCAGCAATCTCGTACAGCTGAGAGGACTTCTCGCCCTGACCGGAAATGATCAGCGGCGTACGCGCCTCATCAATCAGGATGGAGTCAACCTCATCGACGATGGCGAACGCATGGTCACGCTGAACCATTGCATTTTTGTAGATCGCCATGTTGTCGCGCAGGTAGTCGAAACCGAACTCATTGTTCGTGCCGTAGGTGATATCAGCGGCGTACATCGCCTTGCGGGCCTGCGGCGGAACCTCATGAATGACAAGACCGACCTTGAGACCGAGGAAGCGGTATACCTTGCCCATCCACTCACTGTCTCGCTTGGCGAGGTAGTCGTTGACGGTGACAATGTGTACGCCCTTGCCGGTCAGTGCGTTCAGATAAGCAGGAAGGGTAGCCACAAGGGTCTTGCCTTCACCGGTCTTCATCTCTGCGATACGGCCCTGATGCAGGACGATACCGCCGATGATCTGTACACGGTAATGACGCATACCGAGTACGCGCCATGCTGCTTCACGGCAGGTGGCAAATGCCTCCGGCAAAAGCTGGTCGAGCGTTTCGCCGTTCTGGTAGCGCTGCTTGAATTCGTCTGTCTTGGCGCGCAGCTCGTCGTCGGTCAGCTTTTTGAACTGCTCTTCGAGTGCGTCCACTTTATCCGCAATGGGGTAGATCTTTTTCAGCTCGTGCGACGAGTGCGTGCCGAAAATTTTGGTCAAAAAATTAGCCATTACTTTTCTTCAGCCTTTCAAAAGGGCGCAATAGCCCCATTTGTTACATATACGATAGTATTATAGCATAAAGTGGACAGGATATAAATAAATTTTTTGTGAATAAGCAAATTGCTGATATTATAAAGCTGTTAAAGCGGCGGCTGTGGCGGCAAACACGGCGGCGGACGGGTCGTTTTCCCGTTCGGACAGGGGATGCCACAGGCGGTCAACACGCGCCATGCCGCCGGAAAGCCGGGTGTAGACTACCACCTGCTCCATGCCGAGCCGCACACCGGTCAGCCGCAGGTGCATCATGCAGCGGTTTTCGCTAAGATAGATGGGCTGGGTGCGGTGCAGTGCAACGTAGCCGCGCACGTTGGCCCAGCGGTAGATTTCGCTTTCGGCGAGGTCGTGGATGCTGCCGTGCTCACCGAGATGGACGGCGGTACTGCTCAGCACCAGACTGCGGTCCACCGAGGTGACTTCATCGTGACCGGTCAGCGGCCGTTCGTCTGCACCGAGCATGCACAGCGCGATATTGTTGCGTAACGGGTAAAATCGCAGCGGAAGCGCGTTTGTTTTAGCCGCTGCGGTGAAAACTGCTGTCTGCGTAAAAACTCCTCCGTTGCGGCGTGATTTTGCACGGATTTATCCACAGACTTGTGGATAATCGAATGGTTCCATGCCGGTGCCGCGGAGTGTTATTGTATCACGCGGAATGCGCGGGATTTGTCAAAATGGAAATTTCAGCAAGCGGGATTTTCCGGGGCATACGGATTGCGTCAGCGATACGCCCTGTCCGGGCGGCAGCCTTTTTTCAGCACCGACTGTGCGGGGAGCACGAACTGCGTGAGCGTGTTCGTTCCTAACGGGCGGGGAGTTTTTCGCTTGTATCAAGCGGGGGAGTTGCGCTCTGCGGAGCGCGGGAACGTGCGCTGACGCCGCGCGGGCGCACAAGAGGGATGGACACCAAGGTTTCCACCCCTCTTGTGAATCTCCCCGTTTCCTCTTAGCGTCTGCCTGCCAGAGAGCTGAGACTGTGGGGGAACGGCAGAGGATTTTTTCTACCGTAGGGGAGCACAGTGTGCTCCCATGTCTCGACCTATTCGCAGTGTCGGATAGCGTACTGCTACGCATACGGTTTCATCTACGCAGGCGCGACATAACCGTGTCGCGCAATTTTTTAGGCACGTTATACCGGAAGGCACCTGCGAATCTGTCTGTTTGGCACAATTTATCTTCGCGGGTGCTGTCTGTTATAACGCGCTAACGAATCGTGCGGCACTGTTATGCCGCACTCAGCGTAGACTGAACCGTATGTGTAGCAGTACAGTAACCGAACTGCGAATAGGTAAAAGAAAAGGACGGACCCGAAGTAGGTCCGTCCTTATGAGATGAAAAATCCTCTGTCGTTCCTCTTTTTCGAAGCGGTCGCCGGTCTCTGGTCTGCGCCAGACTAAGAAATAAAGGAAACGGGATTCACAAGGGTGGAAACCTTGGTGTCCATCCTTGTGCCCACCGCCGTGGGTACGGCGGTAACGCGAAGTGCGGCAAATTACATGCTGCCGCCCTTGCTGCCTTCCCACACGCCGGTAGCGAGTGCAGACAGGTATGCGTTGATAAAACCGTCAATATCGCCATCCATTACAGCGTTGATATTGGCATTTTCAAAGCCGGTACGCGTATCCTTGGCAAGCGTATACGGCATGAAAACGTAGGAGCGAATCTGGCTGCCCCATTCAATCTTCTGCTGAACGCCCTTGATGTCCGAGATTTTCTCAAGATGCTCGCGCTCCTTGATCTCAACTAGCTTGGAACGCAGCATGCGCAGGCAGTTTTCCTTATTCTGCAGCTGGCTTCGCTCGGTCTGGCAGGCTACAACAATGCCGGTTGCCTTGTGAATCAGTCGAACCGCAGACGAGGTTTTATTGATGTGCTGACCGCCTGCACCGGACGAACGGTAAACCTGCATTTCGTAATCATCCGGCTTGATCTCAAAGTCCGTGGAGGTATCCGGAATATCCGGAACGACCTCTACCGCCGAGAACGAGGTCTGACGGCGGCCGGATGCATCAAACGGAGAGATACGGACCAGACGGTGTACGCCGTTTTCACCCTTGAGGAAGCCGTAGGCGTTTTCGCCCTCAATGAGAATATCGGCGGACTTGATACCCGCGGTATCGCCATCCTGGTAGTCCATGATCTTATAGGTAAAGCCGTGACGCTCTGCCCAGCGGGTGTACATGCGGTACAGCATCGCGCACCAGTCCTGTGCCTCGGTGCCGCCGGCACCGGCGTGGAAGGATACGAGCGCGTTGTGGCTGTCGTACTCGCCGGTCAGCAGCGTGCGCAGCTTCTGCTCGGCAATGCCGTCTTCCAGCTCCTTGTAGCCGTTTTCCAGCTCCTCGAGCATGGATTCGTCGTTTTCTTCAATCGCCATTTCGCAGATGGTGAGCAGGTCATCGCACAGCTCGGTCATCTTGTTGTACGCTTCAACCTTGCCCTTGAGCGAGCCCATGCGGGAGACGATCTTCTGGCTCTCCTCCGGATTATCCCAGAAACCCGGCTGAGAGGACTTGATCTCCAGCTCCTCTACCTCACGCTTTGCCTGCTCCAGACCGAGCGAGGTGTACAGCTCCTCAAGCTCGGGCTTGAGGTTGTTCAGCTTGACCTTGTATTCCTCAAATTCCAGCATGAAAATGCTCCTTCACTTTCAGATTGTTCAAAATTTCAGTACCTTATAGTATATAGGTTCACGAGGGACTTGTAAAGATTTTTTCGTGAATTCAAGGGGTTGTCCCGTAAAGATTGTGTACATTTCCACAAGTTCGGCTTGACTAATCGCTTTTTTTCCCATATGATAGTTACTGTAAAAGGGAGTAGCTCACGCGAGAGCGCGTGGTCGGTGCCGACAAGCCCGATTGACGAAAAGTCAATCCGTACCGAGCCGTAAGCAGCAAGACTTTTACCGCAGTATGCGGTAAAAGTCTTTTTTTGTGCTCTGCAGCCGGAAATCGAGCGAAAACTCCCTCGTAAGCATGTACACTGTTGAGAACAAGGGCATTGCCGTGAAGGAGCGGTGCTGTCCGAGATTTTCCGGAAACGAAGGAGGAAACTGTATGCTGTCATTTGTATTTCTGGTGATCGGCTTTGCACTTATGATCTGGGGTGCGGATAAGTTTGTTGCGGGTGCATCCGCACTGGCGCGCAAGCTGGGCGTATCACCGCTGCTGATCGGTCTGACCATCGTTGCATTCGGCACGTCCATGCCGGAGCTGGCGGTCAGTGTCACCGCGGCCCTGCGCGGTGCAAACGAGATTGCGGTTGGCAATGTTGTCGGCTCGAACATTTTTAATCTGCTGATGGTGGCTGGTCTGTCCGCCGCTGTCTGCCCGCTTGTGATGGATAAAACGCTGCTCCGCCGTGACTGGCCGCTGTCCATTCTCGCGGCTGTGCTGCTGCTGGGCGCCATCGCACCCGACCTGACCATCGCCCGCTGGGAAGGCGTTGTACTGCTGATTATATTCGCATTCATCCTGACATACCAGATTCGCACCGCACTGCAGAACCGCGAGCAGCTTGCTGCCGCAGCTGCAGAAGCCGAGGCCGAGGAAGCGGAAGCACCCATGTCCGCTGCGATGATCTGGGTGAATATCCTGCTCGGTCTGGCGTGCATTGTGATCGGCGGTCAGCTGGCCGTAAACGGCGCGACCGGCATTGCGCGTATGTTCGGCCTGAGTGAAACGCTCATCGGTCTGACCATTGTGGCCATGGGCACCAGCCTGCCTGAGCTTGTTACTTCCATCGTGGCTGCACGCAAGGGACAGAACGACATTGCAATGGGCAATGTTATCGGCTCAAACCTGTTTAATATTTTCCTGATTCTCGGCGTTTCGTCGGTTATCACGCCGATTCCGGTACAGGCGACCTCTATCGTTGACTGCCTGTTCCTGATTGCCATCAGCGCGGTATTTTATCTGCCGGCGCGCAAGGGCAAGCTCGGACGTGTGCCGGGTATCGCTATGGTGGCAACGTATGCTGTCTATACAGTGTATCTTATTATGCGATAATCTATCGCGGGTTTGCCGCACCCGCAGCTGGGGCGCAAAGGAAGGGACACCTGCGGTCAGTCTGTCAATCAAGTCCGTTTTCGCGATGCTGACGCTGCCGCGCGGCAGCGCGCATGAAATAATATTATTTGCGAAGCAAATGCATGAAAACCGAGGGCGTGTACCTCGGTTTTCGTGTTTTCTGAAGTTATGCGTGCGAAACCTTTCGCATATGCCGCAGATAGACGATCAGCAGCGCTCCGCCGGTGAACACCCACGAGGCAACGTAAACGTCCATCAGCATCTCGAATGTGGGCACGAGACGGAAAACCGTTGCCATCCAGATGAGTCGGAAAACGACCGTGCCGAGCACGGTGAAGATGGCAGGCTCGAGCGACTTGCCCATGCCGCGGAGCGCCGCGCTTTCGACCTCATAGGTGGCGGTGAGACCCTCGAGCGAGCAGACGTGCCGCATGCGGCTGATGGCAAACGCCGCGACGGCGCTGCTCGTGGTGTAAATGCTGACAAAAAAGTCGTCCCAGATCATGAATACCGCACTGAGAATCTCGGTAAACACCACGCCGAACAGCATGCAGTAACGGAAAATCTTTTTGCAGCGTCTGAGGTCACCTGCGCCGTAGTTCTGGCTGGTGAAGGTGACAGCCGCCTGCGCGAAGGCGTTGGCAATATCGTAGGTGAAATACTCAAAATTCAGTGCGAGAGATGAACCTGCGATGGCATTTTCACCGAATGAGTTGATGCCGCTCTGGATAAATACGTTGGATATCGAGAAAATCGCACCCTGAATACCGGCGGGAATGCCGATCTGCAGAATGCGGAGGAGCGGCGTTTTTTCAATGTGCATACGTCGGAACCGGAACGCGAAATCGTCATTCCGGCGTGCAAGGTGGGTGAGCACCATACCTGCGCTCAGCACATTGGAGATAACGGTCGCGATCGCCACACCGGCCACACCAAGCTGCAGCGCAATGACGAGAAACAGGTTGAGGATGACATTCACCGTGCCGGAGATAAGCAGGTAGTACATGGGGCGGCGGCTGTCGCCGTAGCTGCGCAGAACGGCTGAGCCGAAGTTGTACACCAGCATGAACGGGATGCTCAAAAAGTAGATAAATATGTACAGCAGCGCCTGATCGAGCACGCTTTCCGGCGTGCCGGACAGCACGAGAATGGGCTTTGCCGTCAGCCAGCCGACAATCATCAGTCCTACGCCGAGCGCCGCGCCGAATGTGATAACAGTGTGCAGTGTGCGGTTGATCTCCTCGCGGTTGTTCTGCCCGATGAGCAGCGCGAGCACGGCATTCGGCCCGACCGACAGTCCGACGATCAGGTTGACAAAAATACCGACGAGCGCCACACAGCTGCCGACCGCCGCCAGCGCCGTATCACCCGCAAACCGGCCGACAACGGCCACATCTGCCGAGTTGAAAAGCTGCTGCAGAATGCTGCTGAACGCCAGCGGCAGCGCGAAAAGAATGAGTTTTCCGGCCAGACCGCCGTGCAGCATGTCCATTTCCTTGTGTTTTGTTTGTGCCATGAAACAGGATTCTCCTTGCATGAGGGTTACAGCATTATCTTATCATGCGGCGGACAGCGGCGCAATACGCGGGAAACGGATTTCATCATTGTAATTTTTCCTCGGAAATTGTATAATATTTTTGTATAGAAAAGCAATTTGCGTGCCGAATCTATCGTTTTGCGCCGCAGAGGAGGATAGAGGACATGAAATTTTTTGAAGCCGTGCCGGACGAGCTGTTTTCGCCGCTGGCGTCACCGAACCGTGCGCTGTACGCGGATGCGCTCGATGTGCTGTACACGGCGTACCGCGAAAAGCTGAAGCTGCCCGAGGACATGCTGTATTCCATGCTGCGGAGCCGTCTCGAGCAGCAGCTGGCCGAGGCTACCTTCGAGGGCGAGGACATCGACGAGGATGAGCTGCGCGATATTTCCGGCCGTGCCCGTTTCCTCATCCGCAAGCTGGGCAGCAAGGGCTGGTTTGAAAAGGAGCGCGGCACAGACTTTCGGGAATACATTACGGTTCCGGGTTACAGCAGCCGTCTGCTCGAGCTGTTCCACGCGCTGCGCGAGGACACGCCTGCACGCGGCTATTCGTATGTGTTCGGCACCTATTCCACGCTCAAGGTCGCGCATGAGTCGGACAACGTGTATGACAAAATGGCTGCTGTCTACGGCGCATATGACAACACGCGCGCGCTCATCAACCTGCTGCAGATGGTGTATCATAACGTCAAGCATTATTTCCAGATGCAGATCGATATGCACAATGTCGGGGAAGTGCTCGCATCGCACTTTGATGATTTCGGGCAGAAGGTGATGGAGGCGTACATCCGTCCGCTCAAGATCAAGGATTCCGTGCCGAAATACCGCATTTCCATCCAGAATGTATTAAACGACTGGGCGGAGAACGATGAACTGCTCATCGCCATGGCGAATGCCGCCTTGGCTGACCGCCGAGGCGACACGCCGGAGAACTGCCGCGCCGATCTTCTTCGCAAAATTTACTGGATACAGGAGTGTTACGACAATCTCGAGCGCGATTATCTGGATGAGATCGATGCACAGGTGCGCCGCTACACGCGTGCGGCTACGCAGAAGATCGAAAACCTGACCAACCGAGATCAGAATATCCGCGGCAACCTGCACACGGTGCTGACCGCGCTGTCGCGCAACCGGCGTGCCGCCGATCTGGTGGACACGATTCAGCCGGTGTTCCGGCTGTACGAGCAGACCTGCCTGTCCGAGAGCAGCCTGTGGTACCGCAAGCGTCCGGGCAAGCGGACAAAGGCCGCGCCTGTGCTCGTGCAGGAGAGCGAAGCGGATACGGCAGCCGCCGCAAAGGCGGCTGCACTTTTGCGCTCGGAGTATGGCCGCGGCGCCATCGCGGCGTATGTGCAGGGCTGGCTCGGTGAAAGCGATGTGTGCCGCTCGGAGGATATTCCGCTCGAGAATGATAAGGACTATGTGATGAGCCTGCTGGCGGTGCTGACCGGCGGCGACCGCTCGGCGGATTTCACGGTGCAGGAGCTGGACGGCGAACGCCGGGAAAACGGCTATGCTATTCCGGAGCTGCAGATCAGCCGGAAGGAGAACAACGAATGAATTTGGAATTTCTGAATACCGCTACCGCAAAGGAGCTGGAGCAGTTCAAAGCGGTGTGCAATCAGCTGCTCAGCCGCACCTATGTGGTGCGCACGCTGTACCGTCCGGGCAGGGGACGGGTGAGCAACCCGGACTACACCTTTTTGTCCATTCATTATGAGTCCGTGCGCGAGTATCTCAGTCTGCTTGACTGGGATTTGCGGCGCGACGACATAAACGGCTACTTTTATGTGCTGAACACAGATGAAGCCAACCGGTGCATCCTGTCCAAGCGCGAGACCGCGATTCTGCTCGCCCTGCGCATGCTGTACGACGAAAGCCAGGAGCGACTGGGACTCGAGCAGGACGCGCTCTGCAGCGTGCGCGAGGTGCTCGAAAAGATCGTGACCGACTACGCCATCCTGCCGGCTAAGCCGAATATGGAGGAGGTCAAGCGGGCGCTGACCGTGTTTGAAAACCACTCGATTCTGCAGCGCATCGAGGGAAAATTTAATCAGGCTGACTGCAGATTTACCATCCTGCCGACCATTCAGACTGCCGTTTCGAGCGAACGATTGAATGAGGTCGCAGCCGTGCTGCGAAAGGAGGAGACCGCCGATGAAGAAACTGAAGAAGATTCTGCTGATTAACTGGCTGTATTTCAGCAAGGAGGTCATCGAGGTCGGTGACGTGAACTTCCTGACCGGCAAAAACGGCGCCGGCAAGTCCACGGTAATTGATGCGCTGCAGATCGTTCTGCTTGGTGAGACCAATGCGCGCAACTTCAATCTGGCGGCCAATGAGCGCTCACAGCGCACGCTGGACGGCTATCTGCGTGCCGATATGGACGAGAATAACCCGTATTCCCGCAGAGGCAAGGACTTTTCGACCTATATTGTCTGTGAATTTGAGGACGATGTGGAGCACAATAGTTTCGTGTGCGGCGTGATGTTCGATTGCCGCAGTGACGGCAGCAAGCACGATCATTTCTTTATCTATGTCGGAAAACTGCCGGAAAACTGCTTTATCGAGGACGGCGAGGCGATGGATATTCACGACCTGCGCAAATTCCTCAAGCAGAATTTCTCTCGCGCCGAGGTGTACGATACCCAGTGGGAGTACCGCCGCAATATGCTCTCGCGGTGGAACGTGCACAACGAGCAGGTGCTCCGCATGATGAAAAAGGCGGTGTCGTTCCGCCCAATCGTGGATATTCAGCAGTTTATCACCGAAAATATCTGCGATATTCCGGATAAGCCGGATATCGAAGCCATGCAGCAGAACATCCGCAACTACAAGCGGCACGAGCAGCTGGCGCAGCAGCAGGAGGAAAAGCTGACCGCGCTGCAGGAGATCAGCACTCTGTACCGCGAAATGACGCGCTCGGTGGACCGCTGGCGCGTGCAGTCCTTCCTTGTGCAGTGGGCGCAGAAGGAGGACATGCAGGCGCAGATCGACAGCCGCGAGCAGGAAAAGCGAAACTGCCTGTCCGAGCTGACCGCGGCGGACACCGCGATTGAGGATTTGGCCGGGCAGGTGCAGGCGAAGGAGGAACGCCGCCGTCAGCTGGACCGCGATTATGCGCAGAGCGACACCTATCAGGAGCGCGAGCGGCTGGGCAACCAGAAGCAGTCGCTGCTGACCGAGCAGAGCAAGCTGATGCAGGAGATGGAGCGCGACGCACTTGAGATCAAGCGGGAGGCGCTGCGGCTGACGCACCTGTGCGAGACCGCGCTTGCATGGGACGCCGAGGAGGTGCTTGTTCCGGTGCAGCAGGCGGCAGAGCAGGTGCAGCGTACCTACGCACGGCTGTCGAGCGGCGAATGCGCAATCTTCTCGCAGGAGCAGACCGTATAGA
>ERZ809224.2129-NODE-2129-length-12805-cov-9.606902_pt1 | contig 12805 bp, 9 predicted proteins | sample MGYA00520513_ERZ809224 | MGnify/ENA primary metagenome ERZ809224 (study PRJEB31576, sample SAMEA3212658) | Homo sapiens | biome: human-gut; feature: human gut; material: fecal | place: Sweden | collected 2012 ...
GCCCGTTATTACTAAATCAGGTTTTTCATTCTTCATTTTGCCCCCTTTTTCCTTTTTTAGCAGAAATAATATGGAAACCTTTTTCGAATAAAATGGTATCGATGTGAGTGATCACATCGATACCATCATCGATGATAAATTTTTTGTTGCTTTCCATAGCTCTTTTTTGTCTGGTTTAATATTAAATTGGGTTAATATTTCGCCGTAAAACAAATCTAATGAGTGGAAGTCAGATGCTCATTCTGACTTGTAACTCTGTTTAATCTCCATTTTCGTGATGCAAAAATACAAACTTATTTGAAATAAAAGCGGGATAACGGAAGTTTTTTGATCGTAATATTAAGATTTTTATTTTCAATTCATTGGTACCTGCCGGATGAGGTCATAAAATGAATGGAAAACCGGCATTTTAAGAAAGCCGGATAAATAATTTCAATATCCATTTATTTAATAATAGGGAAAATTAACGGATTCGGTTACGCCTGTTCGTGATCCATAATACAATAAGGTATAATAACATTAGAACGGATATGCCCAGGGCAAAGCGGGCCAGGTAATCACCGTGCTTCACATAGAAGGTTATCTGATCATTGGGGTAAACAGTCGTCTTGATGACCGTACGCTCCCCGTATTTGGTTTGGTGAATCACATCGCCCCGCTCATCAATGACCGCCGATATTCCGGTATTGGCGGCGCGTAATATGGTGCGTCTGGTTTCCACGGCCCTAAGCCGGGAATAGATGAAATGCTGGCGGTGGCCCGGTGTTTCATTCCACCAGGCGTCGTTCGTGATCACACTCATAACCTGCGCCCCGTCTTTAATAAATCTTCCGAAGAGTTCTCCGTAAATAGATTCGTAACATACAGGAGACCCGACCTTGACAGTTCCTCCGTTAAGAGTGGTGCGGAAAGCTCTTTGCATAGTATCAATCCCCAGTGAACCGCTCGGGCCGCCAAGGTCGATGATCAGTTTTTCCAAAAAGCCGAAAAGAGCCGGATAAGGCATAAGTTCCACTCCGGGCACCAGCTTACTTTTATAGTATAGTTCACTCACTCCGTCAATATTGATGCAGGCGGCCGTATTGTACATTTCCAGGAATTTGCCGGGTGCCACCTCCCTTGCCGTTGGCCTTATCTTGTTGTCGAACCAGTTATAAGTGGAAAGTCCCGTGATCATATTCAGGTGCGGAAAACGGTGAAACAAAGTGTCTAAAAGTACAAATCCGAAATAATAGTCGTCTTCCGGCGGATATGTTTTGTCTAAGAGGGCTTTCCCGGAAACTGAATGTGGTATTGCCGATTCGGGACAAATGACCAGTCCCGTATTCTGGTCTATATACGGTGTTGCCAGTTTCAATATCCGTATAACATGATCCGTATTGGACATACGGTACTGTTCATGCCATGGATCCGTATTTTGTTGCACGACAACGGTATCGATAGGATTTTCCCTCTTAAAGTCATAGCTTTTGTAAATGATAAGGGATATGGTAATCGGGATGATAAGCCACGCGGCGAAAGAACCCGCGTATATCAATCCCTTTTTACGGTTTTCGCGGATATACCGGATAAAGTAATAAAAAAGGAAATTAGCGCCCAGTATCCAGATCGTACCTCCGAATGTTCCCGTATATTCATACCATTGAATCACGCCCGTAACGGGGGCGAACAGGTTCCCTAAATTCAGCCATGGCCAGGAGATATCCCAATGCAGGTGCAGGAATTCCCAGGAACACCAGAAAGCGATGAACGCCAAAGGTACGGCTAAAGAAGAGGGTTTGCGTTTTTTAAATAATTGCCATAACCCGAAAATCATGGACATGAACAGGGAATTCAGGAAGAGCGCGGCTACGGCTCCCGGAGGGGTACTGTTCCATATCCACCAGGTAGTAGCGGCATTCCACACGAAAAAGGCGGGAAAGGAATAAAGCATTCCCTGCCAGAAAGAAAGTTTATATTTGAGTATTTCATCGCTGATAATCAATAAGGGAACCAGGGCGATGAATGAAAGGAACGGGATACCGTTGGGATACCATGATAGCCACAGCAGTATCCCCGACAGTAAACTCAATAATACCAGGATATATTTTTTCATTTAGCATGTTTTTCTCGGAAAGCCTTAACGCCGGAATCCAGGAACTCAAGATATTTTTCCACATTCAGTTCATAATGGATAGGACCGGCTAATACCGAACCGTCATGGTCCACGATGAAATAACAGGGCTGGGAGTTTTCATCGTAGAGGTTATTCTGGATATACATGTTCTTTTTCCCCAGCATGGTAATAGGATTACCTTCTTTATCCGTAATCCTGTCTTCCGGTTCAAGTTCTATTTTCTTATCGTCTACATATAAAGCCGCCACAACGAAATCCTGCGCGAATTTATCCCTTACTTTTTTATCTATCCATACCGCGTTTTCCACGTTGCGGCAATTCACACAACCGTGACCGGTAAAATCGATAAAGAGCGGTTTATCTTGTTTTTTGGCTACTTCCAGCGCCTGGTTATAGTCAAAGAAGCCTTTCACGCCGTGCGGCAGGTGTAGTTTGTCTCCATATCTGGGAACGTCCGTAAGCCGGTAAGTATTTCCGCCACCTCCGCCTGATTCCTCGCGAACGATCTGGTTGATATCGAAATCCTGCGTGGTCATCGGAGGCAGCCAGCCTGAAATGGCTTTAAGCGGAGCTCCGAATAATCCGGGTACCATATACACGACGAATGAAAAAGTAAAAATAGATAAAAGGTAACGGGCCCAGCTTTTCTGGTAAGTCCTTTCTTCTTCATGAGGGAAACGTATTTTTCCCAACAGGTAAAATCCGAGCATGGTGAAGATAACGATCCAGAAAGCGAGGTAAACTTCCCGGTCCAGAAGTCCCCAATGATAGGTCTGGTCGGGAACGCTGAGGAATTTTAATGCAAAAGCCAGTTCGATGAAAGCCAGCACCACTTTCAGGGTCCCCATCCATCCTCCTGATTTTGGCAGATTCTTAAGTAATCCCGGGAAAAATGCAAATAATGTAAACGGAATGGCTATACCCAACGAGAAGCCGAGCATACCGAGGATAGGTTTAAAAAGGGATCCCCCGATAGAATTAAGGGCTACCGCGCCGGCAATCGGCAAAGTACACGAAAACGAAACCAATACCAGCGTCAATGCCATGAAAAAGGTTCCGATCAGTCCGCCCCTGCTTTCCATTTTTGCCGATTTATTGACCCATTTGCTGGGTAAAGCGATCTCAAAATAACCGAACAATGAAATGGCGAAAACTATAAAGATCAAGGCGAACAGGATATTAGGGATCCAGTGGGTACTGATGATATTGGCAAAATCAGGACCGAATATAAGCGACAATACCACTCCGATGATAACAAATATCAATACGATGGATAACCCGTAAACGGAAGCGTCCAGTTTGGGATTTTTGGATTTCATGAAAAAAGATACCGTCATCGGGATCATGGGGAATACGCAGGGCATGAGCAACCCGGCGAGTCCGCCTAACAAAGCCACAAAGAAGAATTTGAGCAGCGACTCTTCTTCCTCCTCAACCTCCTGGCCGTCTGAAGTAATCTCGCCTGAGGATTGGACCAGGGTAGTGGTGTCTTCGGTAATTTGTACAGTATCGGTATTCTCAGCCAAAGGTTCCTGTCCCAGATGTTCGAAACCTTCTATGGTAAAAGTGAAATTTCTTTCTTCGGGAACACACCGGCCTTCCGTGCATACCTGGCCGCTGAGTTCGCCTTTTATCTCAAAAGGTATGCCGGTCCTGATTTTAACGCGTTGCCTGAAAGTTACGTTTTTTTCGAAGTAGCGGGAAGTGTCTCCAAACGCGGGATCGTGATGTACGATAGGTTTCGGCTCTTTCGTTTTACCGATTAAGGCATAGTTGGAAGAGGGCGTAAAAGTAAATGAAATCGGGTATTCGATTCCGTTATTATGGGACATGGCATATAAATGCCAGTGATCTGCTATAGTGGCTTTTAACTGTAGTTCTGCTACCGAGTCATTGATTTTGACCGTCTCGAATTTCCATTTAACATTTTCCAGTTTTTGAGCGTAAATATTTCCTAAAGTAATGAAAAGGAAAAAAATAATTAGGGAAAAATGGGTTTTCTTCATTTCTTAGATTTTTAGAATGCAAAGATACTATTTTCAAGCATAAGTTTAATCTTGTTGTCCAAATGTTTAGCCTCCGAAATATATTTTGTAAAGAAAAAAACTTATTTTTGTGGTTTCATAATTAATACCAAAAACATTTATATATGAGCGAAATCGACGATCTTAAAACTCAGGAAAGTGAAATCAGGTTACCGGATAATGCTTATACGGAATTAAAACCGGGAGAAGAATACAAACCTATTCTAATGTCGGATAAGAAATATCCGGAGGTCAATGCATGGACGGTTATCTGGGGTTTGGTAATGGCTGTCGTATTTTCGGCCGCCACCGCTTATTCCGGATTACGTTTCGGACAGGTGTTTGAAGCTGCTATTCCCATCGCCATCATTGCGGTAGGAGTTTCCACGCTTGCCAAAAGGAAAAGCGCTCTTTCGGAAAATGTCATCATCCAGTCGATCGGGGCAAGTTCCGGCGTAATTGTAGCCGGAGCGATATTTACTTTGCCCGCTATCTATATTATCAGGGAAACTTCTCCCGAAATTGCCGGTGAAATACAGGTTAATTTCTGGCAGATCTTCCTATCATCCTTATTAGGTGGATTTCTGGGTATCCTCTTTTTGATCCCGTTCAGGAAATATTTTGTTTCCGATATGCACGGCAAATATCCTTTTCCGGAAGCTACGGCCACAACCGAAATTATCGTTTCGGGAGCTAAAGGCGGTAATCAGGCTAAATTGTTATTGGTTAGCGGATTGATCGGCGGGCTTTACGATTTTTTCATGACTACTTTTCATTTCTGGGCGGAAACCATCTCTACGCGAATGGCCCTCTGGGGCGAACAACTGGCCATGAACCATAAGTTTGTTTTTAAAATGAATTCGGGATCTATCCTTTTAGGTACGGGTTTTCTGATCGGGTTGAAATATGCCATGGTGATCTGCGCCGGTTCTTTATTAGGGTGGTGGATCATAGTGCCGCTTCTCGGCCAATATGGCGTCACGACCGACGGTATTTTGATGAGCGGACTTGACCCTGATATGATATTCCGTGATTATGTTAGGTATATCGGTATCGGTGGAATTGCCATGGCCGGTATTATCGGCGTGATCAAGTCGGCGGGTGTGATCAAAACTTCTCTGGGTATCGCGTTTAAATCCAATAAAAAAGGCGGATCCGAGATCAATGCGGAAGTTCCCCGTACCCAGAAAGATCTTCCTATGAAGATCATCATGATAGGTTTTGTGGCTGTTCTGGCGTTACTTACGGTCTTTTTTATTTTCGGCCTGCAACTTTCGCTCTGGAAAGTGCTCGTGGCCATCCTGATCGTGTTCATATTCGCTTTCCTTTTTACAACTGTGGCGGCTACGGCCATTGCTACCGTAGGAACTAATCCTGTTTCCGGAATGACGATGATGACTTTGATCTTATCTTCTTTTATCCTGTCGGCTGTGGGACTTAGCGGAGGTGTCGGTATCGTAACCTCGCTGGTTGTGGGAGGAGTTGTGTGTTCAGCATTGGCTATGGCGGGCGGTTTTATTACCGACCTTAAAGTGGGTTACTGGATCGGGACCACACCTTTTAAACAGGAAGCCCTTAAATTTGCAGGTACGCTGGTTTCCGCTCTTACCGTAGGCGCAGTGATCATGTTGTTATCGGAAACATACGGTTATACAGGCAATGATGCATTGGTAGCCCCGCAGGCAAATGCGATGGCCGCGATCATCAAACCGCTTATGTTCGGTGGAGAAACCCCGTGGATGCTTTATATTATCGGAGCTATACTTGCCGTATTACTGGATCGTATCGGAATTCCAGCACTGGCATTCTCACTGGGTATTTTCCTTCCGCTGGATCTTAACCTGCCTTTGCTGGCCGGCGGATTTATCGCATGGTTTATCAGCTCCAGAAGTAAAGATGAAGCGGTAAATAAAACCCGTAAAGAAAAAGGTACTCTGTTGGCTTCGGGACTTATGGCCGGTGGAGCGATCATGGGCGTGGTAAGCGCAATTATGAAATACAGCGGTTTCGAAGTTGATATGGGAGGCTGGGTTAATTCCACAGGCTTTAATATACTGGGAATAGGAATGTATTTACTATTATGTACTTATCTGATTACGCAATCTCTGGCGGCTAAAAAGAATAGGCAATCGTAAAATTTTAGTCCGTGATCTTTCTGGGCAGGATATTATACTATAAATACTACAATAAATAAATTATGCACATAGCTGTTAGCGGTAATATAGGATCGGGAAAAACAACCCTGACCGGCATGCTGGCCAAGCATTTCGGATGGGAGCCTTCTTACGAAACAGTAGACAACAATCCTTACCTGGCCAGTTTTTACGAAGATATGCAACGGTGGTCTTTCAATCTGCAGGTTTATTTTCTGAATAAACGTTTCAGGCAGGTTCAGGAAATCCGTAAAAAGAAAAAAGATACGGTTCAGGACAGGACCATCTATGAGGACGCCTATATTTTCGCCCCTAATCTTCACGATATGGGATTGATGGCTACCCGGGATTTTGAAAATTATACCTCACTTTTTGAATTGATGAACCAGTTTCTCCAATATCCTGACCTGCTGATTTATCTCCGGGCCGAAACTTCTACTTTGGTAGAGCAGATACAGAAACGCGGCCGGGAGTATGAAAGTTCCATCCGGCTTGATTATTTGCAGCATCTCAATGAAAAATATGAAAAATGGATATCCCACTATGAAGAAGAAGTGGTGAATACACGTAAAGGAAAATTGCTGATTATCGATGTGAATTCAATTAAATTCGGAGAGAAAGCTGAGGATTTCGGAACAGTTATCAATAAAGTGAACGCTGAACTATTCGGACTTTTCGAAGTATGAAATTTATAGGTATTATTCCTGCAAGATACGGATCTTCCCGCTTTCCGGGCAAACCTTTGGCAATGATCGGGGAATATCCCGTGATACAATGGGTATACCTGCGATGCGAAAAATCCGGTTTGGATAGGGTAGTGGTAGCTACCGACGATGCCAGGATCGAAAAGATAGTTCGTGATTTCGGAGGAGAAGTTTCCATGACCTCTCCCGAACATGTTTCCGGGACGGACCGCTGCGGAGAAGCGGCAGCTCTGTTGGGATTGTCAGATGAAGATGTGATAGTAAATATTCAGGGCGACGAACCTTTTATCCGTTCCGAAGATATTGATTTGCTAATTCGCCTTTTTGAAGATAAGGACGTTAAAATCGCTACACTGTACACACCATTCCGGGATAAGAGTCTGGTAGATAACCCTAATCAAGTGAAGGTTATCTTTACGCTGGAAAAACGCGCCCTCTGTTTTAGCCGGTATGGTCTGCCGTATGTGCGGGAACCCGGTAACAGGGCTGATTTCGATTATTACAAACATATCGGGATATATGCTTTTAAATATAAAACCCTCCGGGAATTAATTTCACTGCCGGAATCTGAATTGGAAAAAGCGGAAAAGCTGGAACAAATGCGATGGATGGAAAACGGTTATATTATCCATCTTGCCGAAAGTAATTATGAAGGTATCGGTATTGATACGCCGGAGGATCTTAGGAACGCCAACCGTCTGATTTTATCTTTTCAAAATCCTGAAAAAAATTAAGCCATGATCATTCAATATATTATCGAACTTCTGAAAAATAATGATGATATCTATATTAATGACCTTGGTCTGTTCGAAAAAAAACAGGTATCGGCGCAAATGATCGACGGGGTGCTTTATCCCCCGCAAAATAAGATATTTTTCCAATCCAACGCTGAAGGTAACGGATTCGCCTTTATCCTTAAATACGCGGAAAGAGAGCAAAAAAGACTGAATGATGCCGATGAAGAGATCCGGAATTGGGTGGAAGAATTAAAAGGTGCCCTGGCACACAATAAAAGTATCCATTATGATAATTTCGGCACTTTCTCCTATAACCATAAGCATGAGATCATTTTCGAGTCGGATGCCGTACGGGAATTAAATATCGATTATGAGGGAATGTCCCCCATTAAGGCATCTCCGCTTTCTGCGGGAGTACTTCCTGAAAAAGAGCCCGGCATAAATACCGAACAGCTTATTCCGGAAAATGACCCGGCAGAAGAGCCAATAGTGGAAAGCAATCCGGCAAAAGAACCATTGAGAGAGGAAATGCCGGTTGAACAATTCCCATTAGAAGAACCTCCCGCAACAGAATTTCCCATTGAGTCGGTTCCGGTTGAAGAACCTGCAATGGAAAACCAGTCGACGGGAGAAATAGAAGTTGGCATTAAAGAAACAACTAAACCCGTTGCTGAAGAAGAACTACCCGGTGAACAGACAGCAGAAGAATCCAATTCTGTTTCAGGAGAAACCGATTTACCGGGAGAGCCTGAAATATTTGTTAAAGAGACAGAAGAAGATGTTCCGGAATCTCACGAAGAAATTCCTTCTTCCGAACCGGATATTCCTGACACATTTGAGGATGAAGAAAATACCCTCCCTAAAAAAAGAAAAATTAAGGCATGGTGGTTTGTTGTTCCTATCCTGGTATTGTTATTAGCTGCGGCTGCCGGGTTAGGATACATATACAGAGTACCTTTAGAATTGACATATCGGGAATATATGTCCGGAAGGAAAACAACTCATGTTTCGGGGATGTATTATAAGGATATTACCCTTTCACCGGTTTTCAGTTATCAATATAACGAAAGGGTCTATGATATTATCACCGTTCCGTTTATGCCCGGTATGGAAACGGAGATCCAAAAGGAAGAATTGCCTGTTCAGGCATCCGTACAGGAACTTCCTGCCGAAGAAACGGTTAATGGGAACAGGCCGGTTTCCGCTTCGGGATTAATCAAAGAAACGGGTATGCCTTCCTCAACACCTTATCCCCGTATAGATTATCAGTCCGGTAAGTTCTATGTCATAGCCGGAAGTTTCACTAATGAACAGGATGCCGCCAAACATATCCGGCAGGCAAAGCTGGAATCTTATGACCCTTATTTATTGTACCAATCCGGTAATACCAGGGTAAGGGTCTGTATAGGCGTATTTGGAGATGAGAACCGGGCGCTCGGTTTTGCGGAACAGTTTAATAAGAACTACTGGGTATTGAAATAATTTTGATTGTAAATATTAAAAATCCGAAACTATGAAACGTGCTTTGATCAGTGTTAGCGATAAAACTCATTTATTACCTTTTGTCCAGGAACTTGTTAAGCTGGGATTTGAAATTATCTCGACCGGCGGAACCCGGAAGATGTTGGAAGAAGCCGGATTGAAAGTAATGAACATCAGCGAGGTGACTAATTTCCCGGAAATTATGGACGGCCGTGTAAAGACCCTGCATCCTAAAGTGCACGGAGGACTTCTTTCGGTACGGACAAATGCCCGCCACAGGGAAGAGATGGAAGCTAACGGAATTGAGGCTATAGATATGGTTGTCGTGAACCTGTATCCTTTTAAAGAGACTATTGAAAAAGAAGGCGTTGAGTTTTCGGAAGCGATTGAGAATATCGATATAGGAGGACCCAGCATGTTGCGGAGTGCCGCTAAGAATCATCAGTTTGTAACGGTTATTTGTGATACTGCAGATTATGATAAAGTATTGAGCGAAATTAGGGAAAATGGTGATACTACTTTGGATACCCGTTCCCGGCTGGCGGCCAAAGTGTTCCGTCATACGGCTGCCTATGATGCCACCATCGCCGGATATCTCACCGAAAAACTCGGAGAAGAATATCCCGAATCTCTTACCCTCACTTTTCATAAGAAACAGGACCTTCGTTATGGGGAAAATCCTCATCAGCAGGCGGCTTTTTATGCGGGAGCCAAACAAGGCTTTTCGATGGCATGGGCAACCCAGTTACACGGGAAAGAATTATCTTATAACAATATACAGGATGCGGATGCCGCTTTGGAAATAGTGAAGGAATTTACGGAACCGGTAGTGGTCGCTGTTAAACATAAAAATCCGTGCGGAGTGGGTATCGCCGGAAATGTGTCGGAAGCATGGACCAAGGCCTATGAAGCGGATACGGTTTCGGTTTACGGAGGCATTGTAGCGACTAACCAGGTTATTGACGGGAAAACCGCCGAATCCATGAAGGGTGTATTTCTCGAAATTATCCTTGCTCCGGGATTTACGCCGGAAGCCTTGGAGATCCTGACCACGAAAAAGAATCTTCGTCTGATGACTTTCAGTTTGGATCGTAAGCATGAGGATAGTCAAATGTTCATTAGTGTTAATGGTGGTATGTTAACCCAAAGTACTGATCATGGGAATGAATCTGATTATAAGATGGAAGTGGTTACCCGGAAACAACCTACGGAACAGGAAATTAAAGAATTGATTTTTGCCATGAAGGTTTGCAAGCATGTGAAATCAAATGCGATCGTATTGGCTAAAGATAATATGACGGTCGGAGTAGGGGCAGGACAAATGAACAGGGTGGGAAGTGCTTCCATTGCTTTGGAGCATGCCCGGGAATTAAAGGTTACCGGTAATATTGTTCTGGCCAGCGATGCCTTTTTCCCTTTCGATGATGTGGTGAGACTGGCAGCCCAACACGGTGTTACGGCTATTATACAACCGGGAGGCTCCGTCAGGGACGAAGAATCCATCAAAGCTTGTGATGAATTAGGAATTTCCATGATATTTACCGGAATCCGTCATTTTAAACATTAAAAAATCATGAGCAATATCAATCCGAATATTGAAGAGTCCTGGAAACGGGAATTATGGGAAGAATTCAATACTCCCTATTTTCAGACCCTGAAACAGTTCCTGGTAGAAGAAAAAAAGCAACATACCGTATTTCCTCCCGGAAAATATATATTCAATGCTTTTAATTTAACCCCTTTCGATCAGGTTAAAGTAGTCCTGCTCGGACAGGATCCGTATCATAATTTCGGACAAGCGCACGGATTATGCTTTTCAGTCCAGGACGGAGTAGCGCATCCGAAATCACTGATTAATATATTTAAAGAACTTCACGATGATGTAGGTGTTCCCGTACCTGTAAACGGTAACCTGGAGAAATGGGCACAACAGGGAGTATTGCTTTTGAATGCTACTTTAACGGTCCGGGCTCACAATGCGGGTTCCCACCAGGGCAAAGGATGGGAAACGTTTACTGATGCGGCCATACGGAAACTTTCGGAAAAGAAAGAAGGCCTTGTGTTCTTGCTTTGGGGCAATTATGCCCAGGCTAAAACGGCACTGATAGATACCTCTAAACATCATATATTAAAAACAGTCCATCCCTCACCATTATCTGCAAGCAGAGGATTTTTCGGATGCCGTCATTTTTCCAAAACAAATGAACTGCTTCGCGAAATGGGAAAAGAAGAAATAAACTGGGCTTTATAGATCCGAAATTAGCAGGAGCGAAATTGATAATTTATGGATTGTAAAATGTCATTTTTCTCTATTTTTTTCTTTTTTAATCGGTAATTCAATTATTGAATAATAAATTTATATTTAAAAATATATAAAAATTAATTATTCTACTTCTTTGCCGTTTCCGTAAGATAATTATTCTCATTACTTTATAATTGTCCTTTTCAAATGTAAAATATATACTCCATTTGAGGATAATATATAAATATTTTTTCTAATTTCGCAACTTTAAATTGGTGCTATCGTAAAGTGATTTAATAAATATTATTAACCATAAATTATTAGAATATGAAAATTAATTATTACGCTTTTCTGATGAGGAGTATAGCGTGTGTGATGATGTTGTTTTGCGGCATTTCTTTCACGAATGCCCAAACTATTGAGGGAGAGACTACTCCTTGTCCCGGGACAGAAATTTACCGGTTAGATGCTAATAATATTACGGATTCGTCATCTGTTAATTGGGCTATCACGAATGGAACAAGTGGAATAGACTGGGTTTTAACGACAACTCCGTCGGACAGGACAGAATCCACCATTCAATGGATAAATCCGGGTACTTATACAATCAATGTGAGTTATGATAGTGAAGCGCCTGTTACGTTTAGCGTTACGGTTGTAAACATAAATGCCGAGATGGTTGATAATGACAATATCCAGAGTACGACCACGATCGGTTGTGATACAATCACATTTAGCATCGGTTCTGTAGCTAACTGCCGTGCCGGCCAAACGGGACTTGTGGCTATCGAGATCAGTGATCCTTCTGTTGTGACCTTACAATATTATGAAAATAGTGCATCAGAATGGAGAACCTTGGTATTCAACGGTACCCAGGCTTTATGGGGTCTCCCAACTGGTTTCCCGGTACAGGATATCGCCGGCAGTCCGTTCCGTATCGTAAGCAATAGCGCAACCAATGTCACCACTCCTGTAACCTATAGTTTTGTGTTGGTAGATGCCGCTACCCAAACGGAAGTATGGAGTAATGCCATTAACGGTTCTTTCACTGTAACGAGCAATAATCCACAGGCCGAGCTGGTTGATAATGATAATATCCAAAGTACAACCACGATCGGTTGTGATACAATTACCTTTAGTATCGGTTCTATCGCCAACTGTCGTGCCGGTCAAATGGGACTTGTGGCTATCGAAATCAGTGATCCTTCCGTTGTGACCTTACAATATTATGAAAATACTGTTTCAGAATGGAGAGCCTTGGTATTTAACGGTACCCGTTCTTTATGGGGTCCCCCAACTGGTTTCCCGGTACAGGATATCGCCGGCAGTCCGTTCCGTATCGTAAGC
>ERZ809224.2136-NODE-2136-length-12786-cov-6.358574_pt1 | contig 12786 bp, 11 predicted proteins | sample MGYA00520513_ERZ809224 | MGnify/ENA primary metagenome ERZ809224 (study PRJEB31576, sample SAMEA3212658) | Homo sapiens | biome: human-gut; feature: human gut; material: fecal | place: Sweden | collected 2012 ...
GTTTGGAGCCTGTGTGCGATATGCGCCGTCCTTCTTTTCGTCCTCTCCCAACCTGAAACAATTCAGGCTGAATAGTTACTAGCGAGAGGCTTTTCTATAGTTAAAGTTGGAGAAGGAAAGTTGACAGCCCATATCCGAACGTTTATAATCAGTTTACAGTGGAAAACAATATTTCGGAGGATAAAAAGTGCACAAGACAGGGCTGGAGGACTATTATGTCATAAAGGACAACAAAAAACTGAGATATGGATATACGACCGGTTCCTGCGCGGCAGCGGCGGCAAAGGCGGCGGCAAGGATGCTTTTTTTGCAGCGGGAGGTGCCTGAGGTAGAGCTTTTGACGCCCAAGGGGATCCTGCTGCACCTTCTGGTTGAGGATATCTGTATAAAGGAAGAGATGGTTTCCTGCGCAGTGCGCAAAGACGGCGGGGACGATCCGGATGTCACGGATGGATTGCTTGTGTACGCCAGTGTTTCCAGGTGTGCAGCAGATGCAGAAAAGCGGATTTTTCTGGATGGCGGCACAGGGGTTGGAAGGGTTACAAAGCAGGGCCTTGAGCAGCCCGTAGGTGCACCGGCGATTAACCGTGTTCCGCGCCGGATGATCTGCAGCGCAGTCGAGGAGGTCTGTGAGGAGTTTGAGTATTTTGGCGGGATAAAAGTTGTGATATCTATTCCGGAAGGAGTGGAGGTGGCAAAGCGTACCTTCAATCCACGCCTGGGTATTGAAGGCGGGATTTCCGTTTTGGGTACCAGTGGGATCGTAATTCCCATGAGCGAGAAAGCGCTGATTGCCAGCATTCGTCTGGAGATGGAGATGAAGCGGAAAAACGGAGCAGAGTACCTGTTGATTACGCCGGGCAATTATGGAGCTGACTTTTTGAGAGAGCGTACGCCGCTTGATGTGAGCCAGTCCATGAAATGCAGCAATTACGTAGGTGAAACGCTGGACATGGCAGTGGAATTAGGCTTTCAGGGGGTACTTTTTGTTGCGCATATCGGGAAATTCGTGAAGGTTTCCGGCGGCATTATGAATACGCATTCCAGGCATTCGGATGCAAGAGCGGAGCTGATGTGTGCACATGCGCTTCGAGCAGGCGCGGATCTTGAGACTGCAAAAGCGATATTGGGCACCATTACCACAGAGGAAGCCATCGCAATGATACAGCAAAAGGGGCTGACGGAGCCTGTGATGGAGCAGATGTCGAAGAGAGTCCGATATTACATGCAGCACCGTGTTGCAAAGGCGATACAGACGGAAGCGATACTTTTTTCGAATAATTGCGGTTATCTTGGAGAGACAGAAGGAGCAGAGGAAATGCTGCATCATTTTATAAAGAACGCAGAGTATGACAGCAGAACATGACTTGGGAAGTACACAGTAAGTCATGTCAGAATACAGGATACAGGAGATGGAGAAATGAATACAGGAACATTATACGGAGTGGGAATCGGCCCCGGAGATCCGAAGCTTTTGACGCTGCGGGCAGTAGAAGTGATTCGGGGCAATAAAGTAATTGCCGTGCCTGGCGAGAAGGCTGACGATACGGTGGCATATAAGATTGCGGTACAGGCAGTACCGGAACTGGCGGAAAAAGAACTGATTGCATTGTCTATGCCTATGACAAAGGACAAGGCGGTGCTGGAGAAAAATCACGATCATGCTGCAGAACGGATAGAGGCATATCTGCGCGATGGACAAAATGTGGTGTTTCTGACGCTTGGTGATCCGACTGTTTATTCAACTTATCTTTATGTGCATAAGCGTGTGGTAGCTCACGGTTATCCGACGGAGATTGTCAGCGGGATCACTTCGTTTTGTGCAGTGGCAGCGAAACTGGACATGGGGCTTGTGGAAAAAGCACAGGAGCTGCATGTCATTCCGGCTTCCTATCAGATAGAAGAGGCGCTGAAAATGCCGGGGACAAAAGTACTGATGAAGGCCGGAAGAAAGATCAGTGAGGTGAAGGAGCTTCTAAAAGCTCAGGGCGCCGAGGCAATGATGATTGAGAACTGCGGCATGGAAAATGAAAAAATTTATAACAGCGTAGATGAGATTCCAAAGAATGCGGGATATTATTCGCTGATTATTGTAAAGGAGACGAAAGAATGATACATTTTGTTGGGGCAGGTTCAGGTGCGCCGGATTTGATTACGGTGCGCGGTAAAAGGCTTCTGGAGGAAGCGGATGTGATAATTTATGCCGGCTCTCTTGTCAATCCACAGCTTTTGGGTTATGCGAAGAAGGGCTGCGATATTTACAACAGTGCGAAAATGACTTTGGAGGAAGTTCTGGATGTGATGCTTCAGGCCGAGAAAGAAGAGAAAGAGACAGTGCGTCTGCACACAGGAGATCCCTGCATTTACGGAGCGATCAGAGAGCAGATGGATGTGCTGGATGAGAAGGGAATCGCTTATGATTACTGTCCGGGAGTCAGTGCATTCTGCGGCGCGGCTTCTGCATTGAATATGGAGTATACACTTCCGGGGGTTTCACAGAGTGTGATCATCACACGTATGGCAGGGCGGACACCAGTGCCCGAAAAGGAGGAGATCGCATCCTTTGCGGCGCATCATGCCACGATGGTAGTTTTCTTAAGCACCGGAATGCTGGAAAAACTGTCGGAGCGTCTGATTGCAGGAGGTTATACGGCAGATACCCCCGCGGCCATTGTCTACAAGGCGACCTGGGAAGATGAGAAGGCATTTATCTGCACGGTCGGAACCCTGGCACAGACTGCAAGAGAAAATGGCATTACCAAGACAGCGCTTATGATTATCGGGGATGCGGTGACGCACAGTCATTATAACCGCTCGGAACTGTATAATCCGGCTTTTACTACGGAGTTCCGTCAGGCGGAAAAGCAATAATGGACCACTTGGAATTTAAGGTGCAAAGCGCGGCAGACCTGGAAAATTTGAATGGAGAGAAGCATGGGAACAAAACTTGGGATTATCAGCTTTACGGAGCATGGAAGCAGGCTTAATGGCCAGCTTGTGAAGCTCCTTGAAAGCCGCGGCTGCGTCTGCGAGGGCTATGCCATGACAAAATATGCGCGGAAATATGATTTAAGGCCCCTTGACTGCTCTGCAAAAGAATGGGCAGGTGCAATGTTTATGCAGATGGATGCGCTTTTGTTTATCAGCGCTTCGGGAATCGCGGTGCGCAGCATTGCTCCGTATCTGCAGGGAAAGGATAAGGACCCTGCAGTACTGGTGATGGATGAACGGGGAGTTTTTGTCATTTCCCTGCTGTCCGGTCATCTGGGAGGAGCCAATGAGCTTGCAGGAATGCTTTCGAACCTGACAGGCGCGATTCCTGTTATCACCACAGCGACTGACATCAACGGGCGTTTTGCAGTAGATATTTTTGCTAAAAAACAGAAGCTTTGGATTTCTGATTTAAAAGCGGCAAAATATGTTTCTGCGGAGGTACTTGACGAGCATCCGGTGGGACTTATCAGTGAATTTCCGATTTTGGGAGAGGTTCCCAGGGAGCTGACCAGCCTTCGTGATGGAGAAACCTTTGAGGGAAGCTGCGGTATGGTGATTTCTCTCAATGAGGAAAAGTATCCGTTTCGTTGTACACTGCATTTGATACCGAGGATTGTGACGCTTGGAATCGGATGCAAAAAGGAGACAAGTGCAGATGTGATAGAAAAGGAAGTATTATGCGCGCTGCAGAGCAGTCACGTGTCCATACACAGCATCTGCCAGGCAGCAAGCATTGATTTAAAAAAGAAAGAACAGGGGATTTTGGAGTTCTGCAAGAAATACAAAATCCCGTTTGAAACTTATACGGCAGAGGAACTGCTCACGGCGGAAGGTGAGTTTACTGCTTCAGAATTTGTAAAAAAGACAACGGGCGTGGACTGTGTGTGCGAACGGAGCGCAGTGCTTGCGAGCCGCAAAGGCAGGCTGCTTCTGAAAAAAAGAGCGGCATGCGGGGTGACAGTGGCGCTTGCAGTCAGAGATTGGAGTGTGGATTTTGAGTAAAGAAAAGATTTATGTAGTGGGGATCGGACCCGGCGCCTATGAACAGATGACTATGAGGGCTGTAAAGGCGCTGCAGAGCTGTGATGTGATTGTAGGATATACGGTTTATGTAGAACTGGTGAAAGAGCATTTTGCGGACAAGCGTTTTCTGACAACACCTATGAAAAAGGAGGTAGATCGGTGTATCCTGGCGTTTGAGGAGGCACAGAGAGGGAACACTGTGGCAATGATATGCAGCGGTGATGCAGGGGTGTATGGCATGTCCGGTCTGATGCTGGAAATCGGCAAAGGTTATCCGGAGATAGAGGTAGAAGTGATTCCGGGTGTGACTGCGGCAAACGGCGGTGCAGCAGTGCTGGGCGCGCCTCTTATCCATGATTTTGCAGTCATAAGCTTAAGTGATCTTTTGACGCCATGGGAGAAGATTGAGAAGCGCCTTCTGATGGCAAGTGAGGCGGATTTTGTGATCTGTCTTTATAATCCATCCAGCAAAAAGCGTCATGATTATCTGCAGAAGGCGTGTGATCTGATGCTGCAGTATAAAAATCCGCAAACAGTCTGCGGAATTGTGGCGAATATTGGACGTGAGGGTGAAAATTGCCGTGTGATGACTTTAGAGGAGCTGCGCGAGACAAAGGTAGACATGTTTACCACAGTATATGTAGGAAATTCCCAGACAAGAGAAATTGATGGGAAAATGGTGACGCCGAGAGGATATATACATGGATAGGATTCTGATATTTGCGGGAACTACAGAGGGACGTCGTCTGGCGGAATTTTTGAATGAAAATGGAGTTTTTGCCCATGTCTGTGTCGCAACGGAATACGGGGAACAGCTTCTGCCGAAGGGGGAGAATATTCGTGTTCACGCAGGGAGACTTGCAGTGGAAGAGATGGAAGAGCTGATAGCGCGGGAACAGATTACACTGATTGTGGATGCGACGCATCCTTATGCGGTGCTTGTATCGGAGAATATCCGTACGGCCTGTGAACATCAGGGGGTCTTCTATGTGCGTCTGGAGCGGAGAGTATCACAGAAGGCCGAAGAGGCAAAGAAGCTTTCCGACGTGATAACGGTGGAAAGTGTGGCGGAGGCCGCTGAATTTCTTTCAGGTGTGGAGGGCAATGTTTTTGCTGCTACAGGAAGTAAGGAGCTTGCGGCGTACACAGTGATACCGGACTATAAAAATCGGGTTTTTGCCAGGGTACTTTCGACAGCGGAGGTTGCAGTACAGTGTCAGAAATTGGGATTTACCGGTAAAAATCTGATCTGTATGCAGGGCCCGTTTTCCGAGGCATTAAATACAGCCATGCTGAAGCAGGTGAATGCCGCATGGATGGTCACAAAGGAGGCCGGCAAGGCAGGAGGCTTTGAGGAAAAGCTGCGGGCGGCAAGGAATGCAGGAGCAAGGCTTGTGATCGTAAAAAGACCCGACAGCGTCAAAAAGGCAGGCGGGAGCGGCCCAAAAGCAGAGGATTCCGGGCAAAAAGATACGGTTGACAGGCAGACGATGTCAGAGAATAAGAACGTTTTTTCAGGCGATGAGTTTCAAGTGAGGGAAGTTCTGTGCCGGAAGTGTAATATCCATCCGCACAGGCAGGTTTCGCTGGTGGGTATCGGCATGGGCAGTGCAGAAAATCAGACACTGGAGGCAGTAAAGGTCTGTGAGGAGGCAGAGCTGCTTATCGGCGCAGGACGTATGCTTGCCTGTGTAGATACAAACAGCAAAGCTGTATTTCAGGCATATAAAGCGGACGAGATTGCAGAATATATTGCAGAGCATCCGCAATATGAGAAAGTAGCGGTGATTCTTTCGGGAGATATCGGCTTTTACAGTGGCGCCAAAAAGCTGTATGATGCCATCCGGCTTGCAGATAAAGAAAAAAAGCTTACGATCGTTCCGGTCAGCGGTATTTCCTCCGTAGTGTATTTCTGCGGAAAACTGGGGAAAGCCTGGGAAGATGTGCAGCTTGTGAGCCTTCACGGAAGAAGGCAGAATCTGATCTCTGCGGTGAAACATCACAAAAAGGTATTTGCACTCTGCGGTGAGGCAGGGGGCATACAGGCTGTGTGCAGAAAGCTTATGGAGTACGGACTTGGAGATGTGAAGATGTACGTGGGCACGGATTTATCCTACGAGACAGAGCGCATTACGGCAGGTACGCCAGCGGAGTTTGTAAAACAGGAATTTGCAAAGCTTTCTGTGTTTTTGATAGAAAATGAAGATGTGGATACACGGGTGACGCACGGGATTGAGGATGAATCCTTTCTGCGGGCGAAGGTTCCTATGACGAAGAGCGAAGTGCGCAGTATTTCTCTTTCAAAGCTCTGTCTGACAAAAGATGCAGTGGTATGGGATGTGGGAGCCGGAACGGGATCGGTATCCATAGAGGCAGCGCTTCAGGCAGCGGAAGGCGAAGTCTATGCTGTTGAGAAAAAGCCGGAGGCAGTGGAGCTTTTGCTGCAGAACAAAATAAAATTTGCTGCAGACAATCTGACAGTGGTGGAAGGGCTTGCCCCGGAGGCGCTTACAGAGCTGCCGGCGCCTACCCACGCATTTATCGGCGGTTCTTCGGGAAATCTCAAGGAAATTATGGAGGTTCTTCTTGAGAAAAACCCGCAGGTGCGCATAGTGATCAACGCGATCGCTCTGGAAACGGTTTCGGAGGCCGTGGAATGCTTAAAGACACTTCCGGTGTGTCAGGTGGATATTGTATCCGTATCTGTGGGAAAAGCGAAGCAGGCAGGGGCTTATCACATGATGATAGGACAGAATCCGGTCTACATTCTCTCCTGTACGGGAGGTGACAAGGCATGAAATATCCGCGTTTTTTGCTGGCGGCTGCAGCCAGCGGAAGCGGCAAGACGATGATAACCTGCGGGATTCTGCAGATTTTAAAAAACAGAGGGCTTAAGGTGTCCTCTTTTAAGTGCGGACCGGATTATATTGACCCTATGTTTCACACAAAAGTGCTGAAAACAGTTTCCAGAAATCTGGATACTTTTTTTACAGATGAGGAGATGACACGTTATCTTTTTACCCGCACAGCGCAGGAGACAGAGATTTCTGTGATGGAAGGCGTTATGGGATATTATGATGGACTTGGCGGTGTAAAAGAGAAAGCCAGTGCTTATGATCTGGCAAGAGTAACAGATACGCCGGTGGTGCTGATTGTAAATGCAAAGGGCATGAGTCTGTCTGTACTGGCGCAGATTAAAGGATTTCTGGAATACAAAAAGGACAGTCGTATCTGCGGGGTGATCTTAAATCAGATGTCCGGGATGATCTGCAAAGCGCTTGCTCCGAAAATCGAACAGGAGCTTGGCGTTCGGGTTTACGGTTATGTTCCGCCCATAAAGGACTGGCATCTTGAGAGCCGCCATCTGGGTCTTGTACTTCCGGATGAGGTGGAGGATCTTGAGACTCAGATGCAGAGACTCGCGGGCATTCTTGAGGAGTCTCTGGATGTGGAGGGATTGCTTGGGCTGGCACGCAGTGCGCCCGGGCTGTCGGCTTCCTGCCCCAAACCGCTTGCAGATATGCTTTCCGGACAGGAGGCAAAGAAAGTACAGGACTGTATGCCCAGGATTGCAGTTGCCAGGGACGAAGCATTTTGTTTTCTGTATGAGGATAATCTGCGGCTTCTGCGGGACATCGGTGCAGAAATTGTGGATTTTTCACCTCTGCATGACTGCAAAGTTCCTTCCGGTGTGTCAGGGCTTCTGATTCCAGGCGGTTATCCGGAGCTTTTTGCCAAAAAGCTGTCAGAAAATCGTTCCATGTGCCTGGACATAAAGAGAGCCGTACAGCAGGGATTGCCCACTCTGGCAGAGTGCGGCGGCTTTATGTATCTCCACAGAGAAATGGAGAACATGGAGGGTGAGACATTTGAAATGGCAGGTGTGATTGACGGCCGTGCCTATCGAACGGATAAGCTGGGACGTTTCGGATATATTACGCTTATGCCTGCCTCAGAGGTAAAAGAGACCGCATCTGTTGGTGAAAAAGGATTTCTGGGTCCGATCCGCGGCCATGAATTTCACTATTTTGACAGTACTGCCTGCGGAGCTTTCTATGAGGCGCGCAAGCCTGTGGGCAAACGGCGCTGGAACTGTATTCATGCTACAGAGAACAGCAGGATGGGGTTTCCGCATCTGTATTACTATTCCAATCCGGCATTTGCTCTGGGATTTTTGGAGAAATGCTGTGAGTATGCTGCAGGCAGGAAAGGAAAATAGAAATATGAAGGAAGCATTGTTTGCGCTGGTGATTGGGTTTTGTCTGGATTTGCTGATCGGTGATCCGCATTTTCTGTACCATCCGATCAGGCTGGTGGGTAATCTGATTTCCGTGACAGAGAAGCTTCTGCGCAGAAGCTTTCCCAAAACAGAGAAAGGGGAGCTTGCGGCAGGTGTGTTTCTGGCAGTGATTGTGTGCGGCATTACGACGGGCGCAGTCTGCGGTGCGATGTATGCGGCTGGAATGTTTCATCCGGCGGCGAGGTTTGTTCTGGAGATACTGCTCTGCTACTGGATGCTGGCTACCAGATCACTGAAGGATGAGAGCATGAAGGTTTACTATGAGCTGAAAAAGGGGGATCTGGAAGCCAGCCGGTATGCGGTGTCCATGATTGTGGGGCGTGATACGCAAAATCTGACGGCGGAGGGTGTGACAAAGGCAGCCGTAGAGACCGTGGCTGAGAATACCTCGGACGGTATTCTGGCCCCCATGTTGTTTCTGGCTGTCGGCGGTGCAGGATTGGGGGCTTTTTACAAAGCAATCAATACCATGGATTCCATGGTGGGATATAAAAACGACAAATATTTGTATTTTGGACGTTTTGCGGCAAAACTGGACGATGTAGTCAATTATATTCCGGCAAGGCTTTCGGCAGCGATCATGATACTGTCATCGGGCCTTGCGGGATTATCCGTAAAGGGGGCCTGGAAAATCTTCTGGCGCGACCGGTACAATCATGCCAGTCCAAATTCAGCCCAGACCGAAGCAGTGATGGCGGGTGCGCTGGGTGTGCAGCTTGCGGGGGACGCTTATTATTTTGGCAGACTGTACAAAAAGAAAACAATTGGTGATGCCCGGCGTCCCATAGAATACGAGGATATCAGGCGGGCAAATCGACTGCTGTACGTGTCCGCCATTATGGCGCTGGTGCTGTTGTGCGCAATAAAAGCAGGAATGATTGCATTGCTTGGCCTGTGGTAGGAGCAGATACAGCAGAGATGACAGAAGGGGTATGCAGGAAAACAGACAGATTTATAGAAGGGAAGTGGTTGACATAAGGCGGCAGGCAAAAATGAACCATACTGCGGAGGAGAGTTACCAGAAGAAGCTTCCTGCCAGGGAGAAAACCGGGGAGGAAAGTTTTTCTGCAGGCTATGTCCGGCATAGACACGGCGGGGATATTTATTCCTGCGACTGCAGGTTAGACTATTCTTCTAATATAAATCCCCTGGGAACGCCGGTGGGGGTTGTCGAGGCAGTCTACAAAAGCACGGAACAGATTGCGCACTATCCGGATGTGGAATGCGCAGAGCTGCGTCAGGCGCTGGCTGAGCACGAATATTTGACTCCGAAGCAGATCATCTGCGGAAACGGTGCGGCAGAGCTGATTTTTGCCTATGCAGCGGCTCTGCACCCCAAAAAGGCGCTCCTGATTTCGCCCGGATTTGCGGAATATGAATCAGCGCTGCTGGCGTCAGGCTGTGAGATACGATATTATCCCTTGTCTGAGGAACGGGGCTTTCGTGTAGAGCTGGATTATCTGGAGTATCTTTCCGAGGATCTTGACATGCTGATTTTATGTAATCCGAATAATCCCACAGGAGTTTTGATTCCGCAGCCTCTGCTTGTGATGATTGCGGGGAAATGTGAAAAATATGGCATTCACATGTTAGTTGACGAGTGTTTTAATCAGTTTCTTCTGGCTCCGGACAGTTATAGTATGCGTACCTTTCTGGAGCGCTTTTCCTGTCTTTTTGTGTTGGATGCATTCACAAAAACTTATGCTATGCCGGGGCTGAGACTGGGTTACGGCATGACGAACAACGCTGCAGTTATTGAAAAAATGCGTCAGGTGATGCAGCCATGGAGCGTGTCGCTTCCCGCTCAGTATGCAGGGATTGCCGCTTTGGCGGAGGATACTTATGTCCACAATGCCAGATGGCTTGTGAAAGAAGAGAGAAAATATCTCACCCGTGCTCTTCGGCTCCTTGGAATGGAATCTTTTGAATCTGCGGCCAACTATGTATTTTTTAAGGGCCCAGAGGATTTGGCAGTGTTGTGCAGGGAGAGAGGCATTTTGATACGGGACTGCAGTAATTACCGGGGGCTTGAGAAGGGCTTTTTCCGAATCGCGGTGCGTACGCGGGAAGAAAATGAGCAGCTTGTCACAGCGCTGCAGGATATTGTCAGAGAAAAACAAAAGGAAAGCGGGGCAGTGTACGGATGGCAAAAGTAATTATGGTCCAGGGGACTATGTCAAATGCAGGCAAAAGCCTGATTGCAGCGGGATTATGCCGCATTTTCAGACAGGACGGTTATAAGGTGGCGCCGTTTAAATCCCAGAATATGGCCCTGAACTCCTTTATCACGGAGGAAGGGCTTGAAATGGGGCGTGCGCAGGTCATGCAGGCGGAGGCGGCCGGCATCAGACCAAGCGTGTACATGAATCCCATTCTTTTGAAGCCCACAAATGACGTGGGTTCTCAGGTTATTGTAAATGGGGAAGTTCTTGGAAATATGAGCGCCAGAGAATATTTCAAATACAAAAAAAAGCTGGTGCCGGATATCATGCGCGCCTTTGAAAAGCTTGCATCCGAGAATGATATCGTAGTCATTGAGGGCGCAGGAAGCCCTGCCGAGATTAATCTCAAATCGGACGATATTGTGAATATGGGTATGGCGAAGATGGCAAAGGCACCGGTGCTGCTGGTAGGAGACATTGACAGGGGCGGAGTGTTTGCTCAGCTTATAGGGACAGTCATGCTGCTTGAGGAGGATGAGAAGGCCATGGTGAAGGGGCTGATCATCAACAAATTTCGGGGAGATAAGACGATCCTGGACCCGGGTATAGAGATGCTGGAGGAGAAAGCTGGGATTCCCGTGGTGGGAGTAGCGCCCTATATAAACATTGAGGTGGAGGATGAGGACAGTCTGACAGAGCGTTTTTCGGGCAGTCAGGAGGTTGGACTTATCGACATCGCAGTGATACGGCTTCCCAGAATTGCCAACTTTACAGATTTTAATCCGTTTGAGAGCATGCAGGGCGTGTCCCTGCGGTATGTAAGCAGCGTGTCAGAGCTGAAGAATCCGGATATGATTATTTTGCCGGGCACGAAAAATACTATGGAGGATCTGCTTTGGATGCGGCAAAATGGTCTTGAGGCGGCTGTGCAGAAGGCTGCGGCGGCCGGAAAGGTGATTTTTGGCGTCTGCGGCGGTTATCAGATGCTGGGAAGGACTCTGAAGGACCCCAAAGGAGTGGAAGCGGGCGGTGAGATTTATGGAATGGGCCTTTTGCCTATGGATACTGTTTTTGCGGGCAGCAAGACCAGAACGAGAGTGAATGGCAGCTTCCGGAAGGTGGAAGGGGTACTTTCCGGCCTGACGGATGTGAAACTTACCGGATATGAAATTCATATGGGAGTGACAACACTTGCAGACGAAGCATCGGCGCTCACAGAAATTCAAAATTTTGCAAAACATAGCGGCAAAGAACAGGGAGATCAGGAGAATACCTGGAAAGCAGACGGCGCATACAGCAAAAATGTTTACGGCACCTACGTTCACGGTGTTTTTGATAAGGAAGAGGTGGCCAAGGCCGTGGTCACGTCCCTTGGAAAGGCCAAGGGTCTGGATACCCGGGAGATCACAGGAATGGATTTCCGGGAGTTTAAAGAGAGGCAGTATGATATTCTGGCATCCAGTCTCAGGGAACATCTGGATATGAAGCGGATTTATGAGATTATGGAAGAAGGAATTGTACCGGGCGTGTAGAACACTGGAGAACCGGATATCTGATGTGAAAAGTGCTTTCAGGCACAGAAGGGAGAACACATGAAAATTGAGCTGGAGAAAGTGCTTCCCGTAGAAATCGAGAAGCGCAGCTTTTCAATCATTACGGAAGAGTTGGGAGACAGGACATTTCCAAAAGATCAGGAACCGATTATCAAGCGGTGCATTCATACAAGCGCGGATTTTGATTATGCGGATAATCTTTGCTTTTCAGAAGGGGCTGTGGAAAAGGCAAAGAATGCGATAAGAAGGGGAGCATGTATTGTGACCGATACGCAGATGGCGAAGGCAGGGATTAATAAGAAAAAATTGGCGGCTTACGGCGGTGAGGTTTTCTGTTTTATGTCTGATGAGGATGTAGCAAGGGAAGCTAAGGAAAATGGTTCCACGAGAGCAACCGTATGTATGGACAAGGCTGCGAAGCTGAATCGTCCGCTGATTTTCGCAATCGGAAATGCACCGACGGCCCTGGTACGTCTCTACGAGCTCATCGAGGAGAAAAAACTTGCGCCTGAGCTGGTGATTGGTGTCCCTGTTGGGTTTGTCAACGTGGTTCCGTCGAAGGAGCTGATTATGCAGGCGGATGTACCTTATATTGTAGCGCGGGGACGAAAAGGCGGAAGCAATATTGCGGCATGCATATGCAATGCATTGCTTTACAGCATGCAGTGAGGAGAATAATAATTTTTTGTTTATCTTTTTTTAAGAAATTTTTCAGAAATGATTGACGAAAAAAGGGAGATGTAGTATACTAAAA
>ERZ809224.2139-NODE-2139-length-12773-cov-11.246265_pt1 | contig 12773 bp, 16 predicted proteins | sample MGYA00520513_ERZ809224 | MGnify/ENA primary metagenome ERZ809224 (study PRJEB31576, sample SAMEA3212658) | Homo sapiens | biome: human-gut; feature: human gut; material: fecal | place: Sweden | collected 2012 ...
CGCCATAGGACGCAGCTCCATGCTGTACCCTATGGCGCTTTTGTCAACAGGGCCAGAACGCGACACCGTCGAGGCAAAGGGTACGCTGAAATGGCGTAGCCCATTCGATGGATCCCGGCAAGGGCGCACTTCTATACATGGTCATGTATGTGCGAGAAATAGCCCGGACGCCTGAACATCTGGGCTGTTTTGCGTCGCTGCGCTCCGTACAAGGGCAAGACCCTTGCGCCGCACTGCGGCTAACCTATTTTCAAGGAGGTAATAACCATAGATAAAACCCGCGAACAGTTATTGGAACAAAGCGCCGACTTTGAACGGAAATTACGGCAAACCAAACACCGCTACCAGCGTATCGAGCAGCAGATTAAGTATCTCCAAGACGGCGAGCGCAAGAAGCGAAGCCACAGGCTCATAACGCGCGGGGCAGCGGTAGAGAGCATTGCACCGTTGGTCAAAGGCATGAGCGAGCGCGAGTTTTACGAGCTGGTGCAGCGAATCTTTGATTTGCCAGAAGTCAAAGCCCTGCTGCCCAAGGACGGTGACTGATTGGCGCTCTACCACTTCCACGTCGGGCAAATCAAGCGCAGCGCGGGTAGGTCGGCAGTTGAGGCGGCGGCCTATCGCGCAGGTGAAAAACTCTACAGCGAATATTACGGGCTGGTCAGCGACTACACGCGCAAGGGCGGCGTGATGTACACGGAGATTCTTCTCCCACCTCACGCTCCGCGCGAGTACGCCGACCGGCAAACGCTGTGGAACGCCGTCGAGGACTCCGAGCGCAACAAGAACGCGCAGTTGGCCTACAGCTTTGACATCGCGCTTCAAAATGAGTTTTCGCTCGACGAGAACATCGCCCTTGCGCGGCAATTCCTGCTGGACAGCTTTGTCTCGCGCGGCATGATTGCGGACTTCGCCGTCCACCAGCCTGACAAGGAGAACGGCATCCCTAACCCACATTTTCACGTCATGTGTCCGATTCGCCCGCTGAACTCGGACGTCACATGGGGTGTAAAGCAGCGTCGGGTTTACCGAGCTGACGGCAAGTTCGACGCAGTGCCGACCACGGACTGGGGCAAGTCCGAAACGCTCGAAGCGTGGCGCGAGGCGTGGGCGGCGATGTGCAACGCCAAGTTCGAGGAAAAGGGTCTGGCTTGCCGCATTGACCACCGCTCATACGAGCGTCAGGGCATAGAGCAGGTGCCGACCGTCCACGAGGGCGTCGCCGTGCGGCAGATGGAGGAGAAAGGCATCGTGACCGACAAGGGCGAGCACAATCGCTGGATTAAATCCGCGAGTGCAATGCTGCGGACGCTGGGAGAGCGAATAAAGACGCTTGTAGATTGGCTCAGCAACACGCGCGTGAAGCTGGACAAGCCTCACTCTCCGTCGCTCGCCAAACTGCTCGCAGACTATTTCGACGCACGCAACACCGGCGCGTGGAGCAACAAGGCCAAGGTTGGCAACTTGAAACGCCTCACGAGCGCTATTGCCTATTTGCCTATTTGAATGAGAACGGTCTACACACTGTTGACGACCTTGAAGCCCGCATTGATTTGCTTCATTTGTCACTTGATAAGGCGAAAATCGCGCTTGAGGCCAATAAAAACCGCTCGAAAGAGCTGTGCGAGCTGCTCAGATACGCCGGGCTGTACGAGCGTTTCAAGCCCATATACGACCAGCTCAACGCCATCAAGTGGAAGCCCAAGCGCGAGCAGTTCAAGGCCGAGCACGAGAGCGAGCTAAAGCAATTCTACCTCGCCCACCGAAAGCTGCCCGACGGAATCCACGCAACCGAGTGGCAGCGAGAGCTTGCAACTCAGGAACGTAAAAACGACGCCGTCTACGCCGAGTACAAAGCCCTCCGCGCCGAGCTAGCCAAACTGCTGGACGTAAAATATTGCGTCGACCGCGCACTGAGCGCGAGGGAGGATGAAGGTCGCAAAACGCGACTTTTGACGAATTCGTTTAGCCGATATTGATTACAATCAATCATTAGTTCTACAAACCAAATTTTGAATGGGGGCGCGTTTGCCGCCCCCATTTTACTCAACACATGGAAAGAATTGTTTTAATCGTAATTACACACTCCGTATCATAGAAAAGAAAATTCAAACCCAATATCCCGTGTTGAAATCAGTTTAACTTTGTGTTACAATGGGGAAGAAATCGGTATTGATGTTGTCCCAGATTGAGGTGTGTTATGGCAAAGCAAATTCATATAAGAGTCGACGAAGATATTTATCAGGAGCTTAGCAACTATGCCATGATTAGCGGTCAATCAATGCAGGACTGCCTTTCAGTTGCAATCAGGCAAATGTTGGTGAAGGCAAAAAAGGAGCCGACCACGGACAGCAAAACCTATACCTTTATTGACCTGTTCGCAGGCATTGGTGGCATGAGACTGGCATTTGAATCTGCTGGAGCACAATGCGTTTATTCCAACGAGTGGAATAAGTACAGCCAGAAAACTTATTATGCGAACTTTGGCGTTCAGCCAGATGGGGACATAACGAAAGTCCCGGCGGGCAGCATCCCTGACCATGATATTCTCGTAGCAGGGTTCCCGTGCCAGCCGTTTTCTATTGCGGGGGTTTCAAAAAAGAACAGCCTTGGTCGTGCAACGGGATTTGAAGATAAAACACAGGGCACTCTTTTCTTTGATATATGCCGGATTCTGAAAGTTAAACGTCCCAAAGCTTTTATGCTGGAAAACGTAAAGAATCTTTGCAGTCATGACAGGGGACGGACATTTAAGATTATACAGGAGTCTCTTACAGAGCTGAACTATAAATATTTTTATAGAATTGTAGATGGACAGGATTATGTACCTCAGCACAGAGAACGCATCGTAATTATTGGCTTTGATATGGAGCGATATGGGGGCGATATTGATTTCGCTTTTGAATTGCATCCTCCTAAAAAACATCCTGTTTTAGGAGAAATCCTCGAATCTGAGGTTGACAGCAAATACACTCTGTCTGATAAGCTGTGGACTTATTTGCAAAACTATGCTGCAAAACACAGAGAAGCTGGAAACGGCTTCGGTTACGGTATTGCTTCGCCCGACGGGATTACTCGAACAATGAGTGCCCGCTACTACAAAGATGGTTCGGAAATTCTTATTGAGCAGGCGGGGAAAAATCCACGTCGTCTGACTCCAAGAGAGTGTGCTCGCCTCCAGGGGTTTCCGGATACATTTAAGATTCCAGTTTCCGACACGCAGGCATATAAGCAGTTTGGAAACTCCGTTGTTGTTCCGCTGATGACCGAAATTGCGAAACTGGTTATACAAAAGCTGGAACAGCTCGACGCAGAGCATCAGACTGAAAAGAGTCGTGACACAACACTACAAAGGCTGGTGATATAAATGTTAGAAAGCTACGCTGTGCCGGCAATTCAGGCTGTACTAAACGGCCAGAAAGCGTACTGCAAATTTCTGTCGGCCAATGATACAGGTCTAACTGGTGGTCATCAGGCCGGTATTTATATTTCAAAGCCGTCCGTTCCAATACTCTTCGACGAGCCTGGAATTAAAGGGGAAAATAAAGAAAGATGGGTAAAGATTACATGGCAGGATGATATTGAAACAGATACCCGTTTCATTTACTACGGTCAGGGAACCAGAAACGAATATCGAATTACCAATTTTGGCAGGGGATTTCCTTTCCTCAGGCCGGAATACACCGGAGCATTGTTCGTGCTCGCAAAGTTCAGAAGCGAACTTTATCAGGCCTACATACTGAATTCTGAAGATGACATTGACCAGTTTCTCAATGCCTTTGGAATCAGTCCGACTGAAACTAACAGGCTGATTGAAGCTGCTCATGTGCAGACTGAAACACGGGAGCAGATAGCAATTCGGGAGTTTATAGACGGGTTGACAGTTGACTTCCCTTTATCTGAGGAGATGTCTGCAGCAGCACGCAGCATACAAAACGGTGTTTATAACCATCTGGAATACATAAGGACTAATCCTGATCAGAAAATTATTGCGTGGACAAATACTGAATATGCTTTGTTCAGAGCCTTAGAACACGCACGCTATGGAGATATAATTTCACGGGGATTTGAAACTGTAGATTCTTTCATTACCATGGCAAATGTTGTCCTGAATCGACGGAAAAGCAGGGCAGGAAAGAGTCTTGAGCACCATTTGTCTGCCATTTTCGATGGCAACGGCATCTTATATTCTGCACAGGCGGTGACGGAAGGGCGAAAGAAACCAGATTTTCTGTTTCCATCAGAGGAAGCCTATCATGACAATGGATTTCCAACGGAGAAACTTATTTCACTCGCTGCTAAAACAACCTGCAAGGATCGCTGGCGTCAGGTAATCAACGAAGCGGACAGGCTTCGTGACAGACCCAAATATCTCTGTACCCTTCAGCAGGGGATTTCGCCTGCTCAGATGGACGAAATGCAGAGCGAGAATGTTGTTCTGGTTGTGCCAAAACCTTATATATCATCATATCCTGCTGATCGACAAGACAGGATATGGACGTTGTCGAAATTCGTCAATTATATCCGGGAAATGGAAGCTACCTGATGTCGGATATTCTTTCGCCAGAACAGCGTAGCAAAAATATGTCAGCAATCCACTCGAAAAATACAAAACCCGAAGTATATCTGAGAAAGCTGTTGTTTGCAGAAGGATATCGTTACCGCATATCAGAAAAAAGCATTCCGGGCCATCCAGATATATTTTTACGGAAATATAATACGGCGGTCTTTGTAAATGGATGCTTCTGGCATCGCCATGAAGGCTGTAAGTATGCGTACATACCAAAATCGCGACTTGAATTCTGGCAGAAAAAATTTGACGATAATGTCAGACGCGATGCTGTTGTAAAAAATGAATTGAAAAAGCATGGAATTAAATGCCTGATTGTTTGGGAATGCACAATCAGGCAGATGAAGAAAGAGACACAATTGCGGAGCCGCGTCATAAAGGAATGTGAGGATTTTTTCCTTTCGGATAAGCAAATGCTTGAGATATAGGGGAGTACCTTTGCAACCATAGATGTTTTGTGCAAAGTATAGTGGTTCATCTTCTTTTTTCCGGTGTCATCATACGCCATGCAGCTTTTAGGGAGAAACGGGTTGCTACACTTGAAGCAAGCTTTCCATAATGGCCTGCGAAAACGAGAGCATCTCCGCATCTGTGCTCTTTACATGATGCTGCATGGTTATCTTGTGGAAGGAACTATATATTATTATAGTCCCGAGAGCTGTTAGGGAGGTTGTATTATCCTTCAGCGTTTATGAGGTGTGCTGACCGTTTAGTGAAGAAAAATAGAGAAACACGGTGAAATAATGGAAAAGATTTGTAAGATAGTCTACTTTGACGAAGAATCTGTCACAGATTATGTCCAAATTGTTGCAGGTGGAGAGCTTGAAAACACAACTGAATTATTGAAATCAATGGATGCACAGGAAGAGCAAGATGTTCAAGCCAAAGGAAAAGTCGGGATTAGTGGCATTTTTAAGGCGCTGTTAGGTTGGGAAGCAGGAGTTTCTGCTGATGTATCTGCCGGTTTATCGTTCAATAGCAGTAAGATGGTGAAAAATATTGTAAAAAATACCATTTTGACAGATTTTCTAAAAACGATTGAGGATGTAAGCCAAGGAAAAGCAAATTCACGACTTCCCAAGGGTACTATTAAGCAGTTTAAAGGCTATAAGATCCATGTAGAAGAGGACTCTTTGTCCTACATGGTGATGGTATCCCCATATTTAAGTATGTTAAGAAACGGAAGTTCAATTCCCGCTGGAGAGTTTAACATTGCCATTGACAAGCTCGACAATGCCCTCAGACATGCCAAAGGGTACTATGAATTTGTTGGAACAAAAGGAAAGAGCCGTGTGATATTAAGGTTCAATATCAATTCCTTTCGTAATAGCTATACAATCAGTGATTTGCTTAAAATGGATTTAAGCGTTTATGCTATAAAAGTTGGTAGAACATATCTGGAAAATCTCAACGTCAATAAAGAGCTGGGAATGAAGGTTTCTTTAATTCCAAAGGACAATCCGTCTTACGAGCAAAATACAGATACTGAAGAATCTTCTGATACAAGTCCACTCTTGGATGTCTTCGACGTTTTGCTTGCGGGAGTTGAAGCAGATGACTGATAGAATTGTTATATTCTATGGCTCAAAAAAGGACTTTGAAGAATTAATAGCAAAGGAAACGAACGAAGCTCAAGTTACCATTCCGTTTATGGAGCTCATTCAGCACTACAATGCCCGCTTGCGCCCCAATGATTCTGGCGTAAGAGAATCTGCACTTAGTCGCAACATTTGTGTAGATAATTGCGTTGTCCGAGCGGATGATTATGGTTCTGTTTTTGAACATGTTCTTTCCAATTTCGTTAATGTAGTTACGCTAAATCATGATATTGGCACTTTGTTTGTCCATAATCCACCAAGAAAAGTCAGGGATTCTTTACGTGCTACCTATGGAGATGAAATTGAGTATTTGGAAACTGAATACCCAGATTTATCAAGAGAAAAACTAAAAGAAGTCTATTCAAATCTCGAAACTGACATTTTAGGACAATATAATTGTAAAAGACAGATTATCAGCGGAATGTATCGACTGATTACAAAGACAAATAGCAAGCCTGTCGTTTTAATGCTTTATGGCCCTTCCGGAGTAGGTAAAACCGAGAGTGCAAAAAGTATAAGCAAAACAATGGGTGGTGAGCTTTTAAGAATTCAGTTTTCAATGATGCAGACTACCGAAGCGTACAATTATGTATTTGGGGCTGAACATTCCAAAGGAAGTTTAGCAAGGGACATGATGGCAAGAGAGTCAAACGTTATATTAATCGATGAGTTTGACAAAGTTAATCCGGTTTTCTACAATGCTTTTTATGAATTGTTTGACGAAGGACGCTATGTTGATACAAACTATGATGTGAATTTGGGACAAGCCATTTTTCTGCTAACCTGTAATTTTGGCAGTGAGGAAGAAATCAAAAAAGTTCTTGGCCCGGCTATGTATTCAAGGATAGGATGTTGTGTTGCATACGAAGAGCTTTCCACAGAGCAAAAACAGAGCATAGTTCGTAATTGGTATGAATCTATTTTGTCCTCACTTAAAGAGGATGAAAAGGAGGAAATCCAAAAAACAGACATTTTAGATTGGTTCATTAGAAATGCTGAACGATATGATAATATTCGTATTCTGAAAACAAAATTAGAAAATGCAGTATTCGATAGGTTATCAGAAGTGTTTATCATATCCTAATCGTGGCAACACTATGGCAACAAAAAATCAGATAGTCCAAACTATCTGGATAATGAAAACAATAGAAACACTCTGAGCTAAATCCCATAAGCAAATCCGTTTAGAATATGTCTGGCGGGAGCGAGTGGACACGCGTGATACAATACATAAGGTTTTGTATCGCTGATAGCACCCAGCCGATAGCAAAATGATAGCCGAAAGTCGGAGAACGTATAGGTTGAGGATAATACGAGCTATCAAATACAAACGAAGCTAAATGGCAAATACAAAAGTGTTTAAGTAAAAGCTTCGTTTGAGGAGTGGGAATGAAGCAGCGCAACCGGCAAGGCATCGCAAAAACGAGGCCTTGCCGGTTTAGCTTTGAAGCTGCATGCCCGAAATTTTAAACCATGGCTCACAAAGCTGTTGACAAACAACACGCAGAAGCATATACTGCATACATCAAAATAATTTGATGTGAGGTGAGCTGATGGGGTGCCACCAAGAGGACGCCAAGGTGTTCAAGGCGCTGTGCGACCCAAAACGCCTTGCCATTCTGGAGCAGCTGCGCAGCGGCGAGAAATGCGCCTGCGTCTTGCAGGAGCCAATGGATCTTACGCAGTCCGGGCTGTCCTACCACATGAAAATCCTGTGTGATTCCGGTATCGTAAGCAGCAGGCAGGAAGGCAAATGGACGCATTACCGACTGAGTGCATCCGGCGGAGCATGGGCGCTGGAAAGGCTGCGGGCCATCCTAACTCCCGATACAGAGCAGGACGGCCCCTGCCCTTCCTGCAAAAGATAGACGCCATCATAACGGTGGCGTTTATCTCGGGCTAAAACATCAAAAATTTTTGATTTGTTGCCTGTTTTATGAAAGTGAGGTTTCTGTCATGGGCGCATGGCAATTCTTTCAGGACGAGATTCTGGGAATGAAATGGTTGAACAGGCTGATTGGAAATGTACTGTCGCTTCTGGGACTGGACATAGACGGACGGCTGGGCGGCAGCGTTCAGTTTTTCCTGTATGATGTGATCAAAATTACTGTTCTGCTCTGCTTGCTCATTTTTGTAATCTCTTATATACAAAGTTATTTCCCCCCTGAGCGCAGCAAGGAAATTTTAGGGCGCTTTCACGGGATCGGCGCAAATATCATTTCGGCTCTGCTGGGGACGGTAACGCCGTTTTGTTCCTGTTCCTCCATCCCGCTGTTCATAGGTTTTACCAGCGCGGGGCTTCCTTTGGGGGTGACTTTCTCTTTCTTGATTTCCTCACCGATGGTAGACTTGGGCAGTCTTGTGCTGCTGATGAGTGTTTTTGGAGCCAAAGTCGCGGTAATCTATGTGCTGGTGGGCTTGGCGATTGCCGTTGCGGGCGGTACAGTAATTGAAAAACTGCACATGGAAAAATATGTTGAGAGCTTCATCCTTTCCGCAGGCAGCATGGATATCGAATCTCCCGTCCTGACCAAAGCAGAGCGTGCGGAATATGCAAAAGCGCAGGTTCTATCCACCTTTAAAAAGGTGTTTCCCTATATTCTAGCTGGTGTCGGCATCGGCGCAGTAATCCACAACTGGATACCTGAAAGCTGGATTGCGGCGGTTTTGGGCAGCAACAACCCCTTCGGGGTGCTCCTGGCGACTCTGGTGGGCGTGCCGATGTACGCGGATATTTTCGGCACCATCCCTGTGGCGGAGGCCCTGCTGGCAAAGGGCGCGCAGCTTGGCACAATCCTGGCCTTTATGATGGCGGTCACAACGCTGAGTCTGCCATCCATCATTATGCTGCGAAAGGCCGTCAAACCCAAACTGCTGGCTTTGTTTGTCGGCGTCTGTACGGCCGGCATCATTCTGGTGGGGTACTTGTTCAACGTGTTCCAGTTCATTATTATTTGATTCAGGAGGCAAAAATCATGGGACTCTTCAGCAAAAGCAAAAAAGAGGAGACGACTTCCTGCTGCTGCGGCGGCTGCACGCCCGAGGCGATGGCTCAGGCTGAAACAGAAAAAACATCCGCCGGCATTAAGGTACTTGGTTCCGGCTGCGCCAAATGCAGCGCCCTGGAGCTGGCCGCCCGTGAGGCGCTGGCAGAGCTGGGCATGGATACCGAGATCGAGCATGTGACGGACTTTGCCAGGATCGCCGCCTATGGAGTGATGACGACCCCGGCGCTGGTAGTGGACGGGAAGGTCGTGTCCTATGGCAAGGTTTTGAAAAAGGATGAGGCCAAGGCGCTGATTCAGAAAGCTCGGGGCTAAGCCATGTCCCAAAAGCCAAAAGTGGCCTTCGTATGCGTCCACAATTCCTGCCGCAGCCAGATTGCGGAAGCCCTGGGCAAGCTGCTGGCTGCCGATGCGTTTGACAGCTATTCCGCGGGGACGGAGACCAAGCCGCAAATAAACCAGGACGCAGTACGGCTTATGAAGCGGCTCTATGGGGTTGATATGGAGCAGTCTCAGCGCAGCAAGCTGTTGTCTGAAATCCCCCCTGTTGATATTGTGATAACCATGGGCTGCAATGTAACCTGTCCTTCGCTGCCCTGCCGATACCGGGAGGACTGGGGCCTGGATGACCCCACAGGCAAAGACGACGATTGCTTTTTAGAGGCGATCTGCAGCATTGAGAAAAAGGTTTATGAGCTGAAAAACAGAGTTGGCAGCGGACTGTTGTAAGGCATTTAGAATTACGCCAAGCATACCTCACAGCAGCTGAATTTGCCGTGCAGGCAAAGGAAAAAGCCGGACAGTGTCCGGCTTTTTTCATTTTGCGTATTCGGTTTTGGCCTTCAGGGCCGCGCCCAGGGCGGCGGTGGACTGCGGGAGGCTCAGGGCCTTTACCGGCTTGCCCAGAAGGTCTGCAAAAATGTCCGCTATGGCGGCGTTGTTCGCCACGCCGCCGGAGAACACTATGGGCGGCTTGTACGTTATCTGCGCCGCCCGGCCCATGGAGATTATGCGCCGCGCGATGGAGCGGCCCGTACCCGCCGCAATGTCCGCCACAGGCACCTTCTGCGACAGATAGGAGATTATCTCGCTCTCCGCAAATATCGTACACATGCTGCTTATCGTGCAGGGCTCCGTCGCCTGCTTCATGAGGTCCGAGAGCTCCGACATCTCTATGCCCAGCAGCCTGTGCGTCAGCACCTCGAAAAACCGGCCCGTGCCTGCCGCGCAGCGGTCGTTCATCTCAAAGCGCGTCACCGTGCCGTACTCGTCCAGCTCTATGACCTTGCTGTCCTGGCCGCCGATGTCGATTATCGTCCTCGCCGTGGGGTCCACGTAGTAGGTGCCCATGCCGTGGGCGATTATCTCAGGGATGTTCATATCCGCCCGCTCGTAGGCCTTGCGGCCGTAACCCGTGGATACGACGTACTTCACGTCCTCCTCCCGGACTCCCGCGGCCTCCAGCGCCGCGGCAAAGGCTTTGCTGCCGCTGACGTTGCGGTCAAACTCCGTCATCACGACCTGGAAGGTCAACATCTCGCCCTTCTCGTCCAGCAGCACGCACTTGGACGTGGTCGAGCCTATATCTACTCCTGCAAAAAGCTCCATTTCCGCTTCGTGTCCCTTATTTGCCCTCAAGCATGGTCTCGGCGCTGTTGAGCTCGTTGACGACGAACTCCCCGTCCATGAACTCCAGGCCGCAGCTGGGGCAGCGGTAACCCGTGGCGTCGGGCAGGTCCAAATCCTTGTAGGCGATCTTGATGTCGTCCACGTCTTCCATAGCCGCCTTGCAGTTAAAGCACTTCCACTGACTCATTGCCCTTGCCTCCTTCTCAGTCTTCCTGCCCGGTGAGCAGTATAACGTAGCTGTAGAGGTTCAGTACCTCCACCTCGCCGCCGTTTACGGCGTATTCCACGTTGCAGGTGAAATTACCTATCTTCTTCTTGGCCAGATAGCGCTCCTCACCCTCGACATACAGCTTTTTGCCGGTGCTCTCGGCATAGTCCAGGACCTCGCGTATGTCCTCCTCGCGTATGCCGCGCTCTTCCATTATGGCCCTGATGTCGTCGCTCAGCTTGACGGGGACAGTTTTCGCATCCACTTTAGCATACCTCCACTTTTAATTATGTCCGCCTGCCTGCCGCAACCTGCGGCGGGCATTATGTACAGCGTAAATATCACGGGATAAGTATATCCTATTGACAGTTAAATGTCAATAGGATACGCTTTCCCCTCCGGCGATTTTATGTGCTCTGCCGCTCCTTTGTGACGCACTTTTCGAGCAGGAAGTCTATCATCGAGGAAAACTGCTCTTTTGTGACCTCGGACAGGCCCGCGCAGGCCTGATAGGCCTCATAGATGACGTAAGACTCCAGCAGAACATAGGCCTTGGCGTTTTCAGCCCAATCCTTTTGCGTCGCCTTGGAGCGCTTGGTCAGCTTGGCTATGAAGTTGTAAAAAGGCCGTATCTCAGCGTCCTCCCGGAACTGGCTGCGCCCCTCGAAGAACATGAAAATGAAAATATTCCTGTTCTCGCTTGCAAACTGGAAGACCTGCATGGCTATGGTCTTGCAGAACTTGACCTTGTCCACCTGGCCCCTCAGCTCGTTGAGCGCATGATATATACTGTCGTAAAGCCTGTCAAAGCCGTCCGAAAGCACATATTTTTTGACTTCCGCGAGGTTTTCCACGTAATTATAGATAGTCATTGCGGAGACGCCGAGTTCCTTGGATATGCGGCGGGCGGAGAGCGCCTCCATGCCCTCGGAGTCAACTATCCGTACTGCGGCCCGGATGATCTCCTCTTTCCCGCACAACACCTTTTCTCGTGCCATTGCCTATCAATTCCCTACTTTTCTGAGCTCTTTTCTCTCAGATATTAGATATTTTCAAATAGTTGCAGATGCTCCTGACTATGGCCAGGCGCGTCTCGTAGGCCTCGCCGCTGAGGTCCCAGAGGTCGCCTTCTATATAAAAGTGCGGCACGCCGGTCTCTGCCTCGATGACCTTGACCATGGTCTTCTGCAGTGCGCCGACCCAGCTGTCCGAGGAGTAGAAGCCGTAGAGCGCGCCGTCCACGGGGTAGCGCGTCAGAAGCTCCGCATTTATGCGCGCCTCGTCCAGCATGTTCATGACGCTGGGTATGGAGAGGATGATGCGGGCGACGGCCCTGTAGACGTCCTCTTCCTCCTCGAGATAGGCCCTGAACTTGTCCGCGAAGGGGAAGAGCTTGCCCTGCACGAGGCAGACCCCGTTGTCCCGGAAGGCCTTGTCGAGCCAGGGCGCACACAGGGGGTTGAAGTGGCAGGCCAGGCGCGGGGCGTTGCTGGGCAGCAGGCCCTTGCCCTGGCTGATGCGCTCCTTCACCTCGGAGATTATCGTATCCAGGGCGTCCATGAAATAGGACCTGTCGATGCACATGCAGACCTCCACGCTCAGGCCAAAGAGCGTCAGCTCCCCGCCGGAGAGGGGCAGGCAGTCCGCGCTCATTACCAGGTCTGTGAGGGTCTGGACCCGGTCCATATACTGGAGGTATATGTCGGCGGCCGCGCGCACGTCCGCGTCGGTGACGGGAATGCCCGTGGCCTCGGACGTCTCCC
>ERZ809224.2141-NODE-2141-length-12768-cov-8.681428_pt1 | contig 12768 bp, 10 predicted proteins | sample MGYA00520513_ERZ809224 | MGnify/ENA primary metagenome ERZ809224 (study PRJEB31576, sample SAMEA3212658) | Homo sapiens | biome: human-gut; feature: human gut; material: fecal | place: Sweden | collected 2012 ...
GGTGGATAAAGGGATTCGAACCCTTGGCCTCCAGAGCCACAATCTGGCGCGCTAACCAGCTGCGCTATACCCACCATAATGGTTACCCATATTTAATTTTCTTTTTTCAAAGAAAACGAGCCTGAAGGGATTCGAACCCCCGACCCACGGCTTAGAAGGCCGTTGCTCTATCCAACTGAGCTACAGACTCATAGAGCAGGTGATGGGAATCGAACCCACGTATTCAGCTTGGAAGGCTGATGTTCTACCATTGAACCACACCTGCATATCATGCTGCGTCCAGAAACCGATAAATATTGATCGGGGTGACAGGATTCGAACCTGCGACCTCCTGGTCCCAAACCAGGCGCTCTAGCCAAACTGAGCCACACCCCGTTATCAAGGTATCTCGAACGCCCTTCGCTTGACGCAAGAAGAATTATAATATAATGTTTTGAAGTTGTCAATACCTTTTTTTACAAATTTTCAAAACAATTTTATACAATTCAACGGGATGTGGCAAACACTTCTTTAGACACGGTAAATATAGTTTTCTTTTCTCGGCTTTGCCTGCGGAAGCTCGCAGTCACGATAGCCTAAAATACAGTGGCCAATGCCAATATAGTCCCCCTCAATGCCCCACTGTGCCAGCAGCGCTTTTCCTTCCTCCGATGCGAACACTTCTCTTGCACGGTGAATCCAGCAGGAATCTACGCCTACCGCATACGCGGCATTCATCAGATTGCCCATCACAAGGCTGCCATCCTCCACACAGGTGCCACGACTCTGGTCTGCCAGCACAACAATAACGGTCGGAGCTCCGTAAAACGGATCGGAGGTCACGCCCATCACTGCCGCATTCAGCTTTGACAGCTTCGCGATCGTCTCCGCGTCCTGTACCACGACCATGATCGGGGACTGCATACCCATTCCGGTCGGCGCATATGTGCCAGCCTCAAGGATCTGGGCCAACTGCTCCTCTTTTACCTGCTCCTTTTTGTACTTCCGCACACTTCTGCGATCCTTTAAGCACTGAATGATTTCGTTCATTTTGAAATGCTCCTTTCTTTTATTTTCATCTGTTTTCTTCCTTAAAGCGAGGGAATGCTTATCTGCGTTCAATAAATCCGAAATGTCTTTACCGCCCACTTGAGCACCCGGTATTTCGGTGTCTCCAGCTCTCTTACGGCCTCCTTCAGCATCGTCCGGATCGGAATTCCCTGCGGACAGTGTTTCTCACATTTTCCGCATCCCACACACTGTGACGCACTGGACGTCTCCCGGCGCATCGCGGTCGACTGCACATACTCCCACATGCCGGATTTTTTACCCTCAGAATATTTTACGTTGTAGCAATGAAATGCCATCGGAATGTCGACATGCTGCGGGCATGGCATACAGTAAGCACATCCGGTACACGGTACTTTCATATATTTTTGAATCTCTGCTTTTACCTGCCCGATCAGCGTCCGGTGCACGTCCGTGAGCATGCTCACATGGGATTCTTCCGCTATCCGGATATTTTCCTGTACCATCTCCATCGAATTCATACCGGAGAGCACGCAGGTCACACCCGGCTGATCCCACAGCCATTTGAGCGCCATCTCTGCCGGTGTCTGAAACAGACCGGATGATGCGATCTGTTCCTTTGCCGTCTGCGGAAGGTGCTGTACGAGCCTCCCACCGCGCAGTGGCTCCATAATAATGACCGGAATTCCTTTCTTTGCCGCATACTCCAGTCCTTCCCGTCCAGCCTGGGAATGCTCATCCAGATAGTTATACTGAATCTGACAGAAATCCCAGTCATATGCGTCGAGCAGCGCCCTGAAATTTTCAGAATTGCCATGATAGGAAAATCCTATGCTGCGAATCTCTCCTGACACTTTCTTTTCTGCGATCCAGTCTGCAATGCCGATCCTGACCAGACTTTCCCAGGTCTTCACATCGTTGAGCATGTGCATGAGGTAAAAATCAATGTAATCAGTCCGAAGGCGTCGCAGCTCTTCCTCAAATTTTTTCTGAGCACCGGCTCTTGACTTAATGAGATAATGCGGAAGCTTCGTCGCCAAAAAAATGTCCCTTCTGCAGTGATTCCGCTCCAGAATTGTCCCGACTGCTTCTTCATTTCCTGCGTATACATAGGCAGTATCCAGATAATTGACACCGTGACGAATTGCATACATCAGCTCCTGTTCTGCTTTATCCAGATCCACTGCTGACCCGTTTTTCGTAAAACGCATACAGCCATATCCTAAAATGGACAGTCTCTGCCCCTTTCGGTCTTCCCGATATTCCATGCCTGTTCCTTTCTGTAAGTAAAGCGCACATTCGCAATCGCATCCCCACCCCATCGCCTAGTACTTCCCGCACTGAAAGCGAGGAAATGCTTATCTGCATTTATCGCGGCAGCCGGATCATCTCGCGTGTAATTGATTTGAGGTCATGCACACCGCACATTTCCATCGCATCTGCAAGCTCTGCTCCGATCTTCTCGATATATATCTTTACCCCTTCCTCTGCACCGCCATAGACAGCCGTCACAAATGGACGCGCGATCACGGCAGCATCTGCGCCGAGAGCCAGTGCTTTCAGTACATCAACGCCGCTGCGAATGCCTCCGTCGATGAAAATCTTCATACCGCTGCCCCGCATCGCATCCGCAATCTCACCGAGCACCTCTGCCGTCGCCGGACACTGATCGAGCACGCGGCCGCCGTGATTGCTGACAACGATCGCTGCCGCCCCGGCCTCCTGCGCTTTGCGTGCGCCGCGAACCGTCATTACACCCTTGACAATGAACGGAACCCCCACAGCCTTAGCGATCACACGCAGCTCTTCAACTGTTTTGCTTCCTGCGGGCGGATCAAGATTTTTCAGAAACGGAAGTCCAGCTCCATCCACATCCATGGCTACTGCAAAGCTACCGGACATTTTTACCAGTTCATATTTTTCCCGGAGCGTATCCACATTCCACGGCTTGATCGTCGGAATTCCGTTGCCGTGCTCTGCTGCGATTGCCTTCGATGCCGCTTCCATGACCGCCGGATTTGTCCCATCCCCGGTAAATGCTGCAATCCCGTTCTCACTGCATGCCTTCACCAAAATCTGGTTGTATTCCATATCATTGTATTTCTCACCATAATGCAGATTCACCGCACCGACCGGTCCTGCAAAAAACGGATACCGAAATTTTTTTCCAAACAGGGAAAGTGACGTATCCACCGGCCGGTTCTCGCTGATTGTATCCATATTCACACGGATCTCCTGCCATTTTTCATAATTGCGCATCGCCGTATCACCGACACCTTTTGCCCCAGGCCCCGGAAGCTGATTTTTGCACGCTCTTCCGTTACAGACCGGACAGACCTTGCAGTAAGCGCCCATAGTTCCTCTTGCCTGCTCCATAATATCCTGATAAGTCATTGGTCTCTCTCCTCTTTTATCCCTGTTTGATTTCTTTATTCCCGCGTTCTGTGAAGCTTCCGCATCATATAGAAATAACTCGGCACCAGCACCAGATCCGCACCAAGCCACGCTAATATCTCCGCATAAAAGATCCCGTCCTCACCGAGCAGCCGCGGAAGAATCAGGGCCGCGCCGGTACGCATGGCAAATTCTGCAATGCCGGATACCATCGGCAACACCGTATTACCCATGCCCTGAATACAGCTGCGCGTCACATGCAGCACATACAGAATTGCAAGACAAATGCTCATGATTTTCAGATACCGGTACGCAATCGCAAGCACCTCACCTCCGTTTTTTGCACTGTCTGCAATAAACAGGCTCAGAATCTGCGGTCCAAGCGCGAGCATCAGAACTGTAATCACCAGCGATGTCACAAAGGAAATAAATAAACCGGCCCGCATCCCCTGTGAAATCCGGTCTTTTCTCCTGGCGCCCAGATTCTGTCCCGCATAAGTCACCATCGCATATCCGTAGGAGGTTGCTGCCGTCTCCAGCAGTCCGTACAGCTTATTCGTCGCCGTAAATCCAGCGATAAATACAACTCCAAATCCATTGATTACGGTCTGCACAATCATGCCACCGACCGAAATGACCATATTCTGGAAGGCCATCGGGATGCCGAGCATGAGCAGATGCCCCATCAGCGGGCGCTCCATTTTCCAGTCCTCTTTTGAAAGATGCAGTACCGCAATCTTTTTCAGCTGCATCAGGCAGAAGCCGACGGAAATCAGCTGTGCCAGCACCGTCGCCGCGGCCGCTCCCTGTACGCCCCAGCCAAATCCCATGACAAACAGAAAATCCAGCGAAATATTCACAACGGAAGCAATCACCATCGCAAGTAGCGGATTCTTTCCGTCTCCTAATGAGCGCAGCACGCTGGCACAGAAATTATAAGCCATTACGACCGGCGTGCCCGCAAACAGAACCCTGAGATATGCTATCGATACCGGCTGAATTTCTGCCGGCGTATGTAAAAGCTCCAGCACTGCCAGGGCACATCCCTGCCCTACTGCTGTCATTCCGATTGCGCAAATCACTGCCAGCACGATCGAATTTGTCACAACCTGCCGCAGTCTGTGGTAATTGCCCGCGCCAAACTGCTGCGCCATCAGGATCGCAAAGCCTTGTGCAAAGCCCTGAATCACAGAGAGCACCAGCCAGTTCAGCCAGTCCACTGCTCCCAGCGCTGCCAGGGCGTCCACACCGAGCTGCTTTCCGACAACCGCTGTATCTACTACCGTGTAGAGCTGCTGACAGAGATTTCCCGCCATCAACGGCAGAGAAAACAGAAAGAGCAGGCGCAACGGACTTCCATCTGTCATATGTTTCGTACGTGTTTGTTTTATTGTCTGTTCCATGTCACTCCTCAAATTTCTCGCACTCTGTGATCACATCCTGTCACAGTCCGTGCTTCAGTCCACCTTCAGAATCAGCTCCAGCACGCGCTTCGCACTCACTACCAGCTCATCCCTTGTAATTCTTCCAGCTTCGTAATCCTTCTTCAGACGCTCCGGATAGCCACATCCCATCTTGACGTCATTTCCGGCCTGAATCTCCAGATATTGCTCCGCATGGTTCCACCAGTCCGTCGTCACAAGACCGCCAAAGCCCCACTCATCCCGCAGGATACCGGTCAGCAGATCTTTATTCTCTGAATCGCGCTGTCCGTTTACAATATTATAAGAAGACATAATTGTCCACGGATCTGCCTCTTTTACGACGATCTCAAAGCCCTTCAGATAAATCTCACGCAGCGCACGCTCAGAGACACGGGAATCACTCTCAAAGCGGCAGGTCTCTTTGTTGTTGCAGCAAAAATGCTTTACAGATGCTGCCACATTGCGGGACTGAATGCCGCGCACCATCGCTGCACCGGTCTTTCCTGCGATCAGCGGATCCTCTGAATAATACTCAAAGTTTCTTCCGCACAGCGGACTTCTGTGAATATTCATCGCCGGGGTCAGCCAGACAGCAATATTATTTTCCAGTACCTCTGCCGCACCTGCTGCGCCTACCTGCTCTACCAGTGCTTCATTCCACGTCGAAGCGAGCAGCGTCGCACACGGGAATGCAGTCGTGTGTACGCCGACTTCCGGACGGATACGCAGACCGGCCGGACCATCTGCCGTCATGATATTCGGTACACCGTACTCCGGAAGATTACCAAAGCCATACGTATTCGCCACACCGGTGTTCGGCTGTCCGCACAGTAAAGAAATCAGATCATCCACGGAAAGCTGTTCCATAAAGGCTCCCAGCGTAGCTCTTCCTTCTGCGACATCGATCAGGCGCACCGGTCTCTCCGATACACCAAACAGTGAGCCATGTGCTGCCCGTACATCCGGATCCTTTGCCGGAGTCTGCTTCGGATCCCAGTCTGAAATGCGCACCTTTGCCTCATCAACCGGCAGCTCTTCCATCGTTCCATCCGGACGCAGACGTTCTCTTAACAGGTTCGATGCACAGCGGCTTTCCAGCTGCTCCACAACGATTGTCTCCGCTACGGTATACACCGCGGACACTTCCCTGACATCACGCACACTCGTTCCGAGCCAGAACTGATAGTCTCCCCTTTCCAGCACATATGCAGACGCCTGAACCTTTCCGAGATCATCGTAGGATGCAATCTGATACGGCGTCACCTTCAGACTTACGATCTGACGCTCGCCCGGCTGCAGAAGGCGTGTCTTCACATATGCTTTCAGTTCCTTAGCCGGCTTTCCGAGCAGTCCCTGCGGTGCTGACACATAAAGCTGTACCACTTCTTTTCCCGCACAGTCACCAATGTTTGTCACCTCTGCACGTACACAGATGCCATCCGCATCCATCTGCACATCCCGCTCTTTTACCAGAAACTTCGTGTAGGAAAGTCCGAAGCCAAACGGATAGATGATCTTCTCCTGCGCCCCCGGTACGGTCTCAAAATAACGGTACCCGACATAAATATCATCTGTATAATTTACATAATATTCTGAATCATGGAAGCCCTCTGAGGACGGATAATCCTCCAGACATCCCGCAAAGCTGTCGACCAGCTTTCCGGACGGGCATGCATCCCCGCACAGAAGATCTGCCGCCGCAAGACCGCCTTCCATACCGCCCTGCCATGCCATGAGCACCGCCTGAATATCCGGATCCGCACAGAACCATGAGGTATCGACCATACCACCAACGTTCATCACAACGATGACCTTTTTAAAATTCTGCTTTACCACATCAACCATACGCTGTTCCGCATTTGAGAGGTAAAAATCACCACGCTCAAATACCTGTTCTGCGCGTGACAGCAGCTGGCGCTCCTCTTCCCCCTGGTATTCTGAAATATGCAGCTCGCCCGCTTTCACAGTCCGGTCCCAGTTCTCCCCGGAAAACCGGCAGATCGAGATAATCGCCGTATCGGTAAATGCCTTCGCCCCTGCGAGCAGCTCCTGCGGAATCTCCGGCTCCTCTGTCATGCCCGGCACCACACCTCCGGCATACTGCTGTTTCGTCACCTTCTCATAAAAGTCCGCCAGAGGTGCATAAACTGCGACCTTTCCTTCTGCTTCTTTTACCTTCATCCCTTCCTGCAGGCTGCGCACATAATCTACGGTCACATCGCCGCTTCCGCCGCCGCCCTTTACATAATCTGTGCTGCCTTTGCCGAACAGCGCGACCTTTTTTCCAGCCGGAACCGGAAGTACATCGTGCTCATTTTTCAGAAGTACCATACCCTCCCGTGCCGCCTCCCTCGACAAGGCGATATGCTCTTTTGATCCGGTGATTCTTGTCCCGTCCTTGCCCATCGGCAAAACCGGCTGATAAATAAAACGTCCCCAGTTTCTCATCTTCGTTGCTCCTCCTGTATTTTCCCCGCGTTTCTCCACGTGTTTTTTATATAATTATACATTTTTACTGCTGCCTGAGCATACTTCGATCCAGTACGACATCCGCAAGCTTCCGCTTCGGCACATGATGTACGTCCTGCTCATCCCGGTAGTACGCGATGCTCTCGCCATCCTCAATCTCCTCGAGCACGACCGTCTCCGCCGGCTTTCCGATTGCCACGATGAGCATCGGTGAGAGATACTCCGGAAGCGAAAGTGCCTCTTTGACGCTGCCTGCGCCAAAATTGCCAATCATACAGCCGCCAAGTCCCATCTCTGTCGCCGCGAGCAGAATTGTCTGAGCCGCAATCCCGACATCCCTCTGGAACCGTGCCAGTGACTCGCCGCGCTTTGTATTCTGGCAGATGACAATAAAGGCAGTCGGGCACATATGCGGATGCGGAAGCGTCAGCTCCGGCAGTCCCTTCGCCCACTTTGTCAGTGCCTGGATTTTATCCACCTCATCCTTCTCCCATGCGAGGTAGTACTGCAGTGGCTGCCGGTTCACACTGGATGCCGCAAGTCTTGCGCAGTCTGCCATCTCCAGCAATTCTTCCTTTGTCACGCAGCGACTCTCATCATACCCGCGATAGCTGCGGTTCGCCTTTACCAGATCCTTTAACATCCTGTTCCCTCCTTTTGCTCCCGTATCCATTTCTGACAGTCCTCCAGCTCATCTTCGCAAAACAGCTGCAGACCTGCCCGCCGCAGCCATTCTGCAGTCACACCGTATCCCGGAATCCGTACCCCAGAAAATGTCCCATCGTATATCTGGTGTGTACCGCAGGACGGACTGCGCTCCTTCAAAATAGCTGCCTTACAGCCGAGCAGCTCAGCCAGACGCACGGCCTCTCCTGCCCCTTTTGCAAACTGCAAGCTCACGTCCCGTCCGCTCCTTGATACGACGCCGTCCCCGGAGCGCTCAGACGGCTCCCTCGGAGTCGGCAGACCTCCATACACCTCCGGGCAGAACGGAATGAGTTCTGCTTCGCGCGCAATCAATTCAAGCTGCCGGAGCCCATTGTCCCTCCCATCATACCGGCAGGACACGCCGAGCAGACAGGCACTTACCAAAATTTTCATCTTCTATCCCTCACATCAGATTTGTATCTCCCGGCAAACGAAAGCCTTCTCCGATCACCTCGTTTGACTCCACAATGATAACAAATGCCTTCGGATCCACCTCATGTGCACACTTTCGGATCGCGTACATCTCTTTATTGTTGCTCGCACACATGACGACCGGCTTCGACTCACCTGAATATCCGCCGGATGCATTCAGAATCGTCGCGCCGCGCCCGGATATCCGGTCGATCGCCGTCACCATCTCTGGTGCATAGTCCGTGATAATCAGCGTCAGCTTGCCGGAGCTTGTCCCGTAAATGACCTTATCCAGTACGGTCGAATACAGATAATTCAGCAACAGGCCATAGATAACCGCATTTCCGCTGCCGATCAGAAATCCGCCGATGACGATAACAAGCGTATCCATTGCAAATGCAATCTTCCCCAGAGAAAGATGAGGATGATAGTATTTGATCGCCATCATAATAAAGTCAAAGCCTCCGGTCGATGATCCGCGCATAAAAATAATCGCATAGCCGATGCCCAGCAGAACCCCGGCACAGATTGCCGCCAGTATCAGATCACCCTGATAAAGCGGAAGCCTTGGGCCGACAATATCCATGACCGCCGATGTGATCAGTGTCGACTTCAGCGAAGACAGATAAAATTGCTTTCCAAGTGTCTTATAGCAGCACAAAATAATCGGTATATTAAGTGCCACTGTCATCACGCCAACCGGAAGCCCAAAGAGCTGATAAAAAATCAGTGCCACACCGGATACACCGGTCATCGGAAAGTCTGCCGGCACCGCAAAGCTGTAAATTGCAATACTCAGAAGCAGTCCTCCGGCGATATCCGTGAGGATATCCAGTATCCATTTCTTTTTCTTTTCTTTCATTTGACCCTCCACACACCTTCCGTTCATTGCCCCGGAGATATTCTATAGCAGGAAAGCGCCATGAATACGCAGCGCGCCGGGCTTTGCAGCAGCCGGCAGACTGGATATTGATGACGCTTTTTGAGCGGTTGCCCGTATCCGCATAACAGTAAATTCATCTTACACCATCCCTTTTCCATCCGTCAACCCCCATAAAAAGAAATACAAATTCTGTATGCTTTAAAAATGACTTTTAGTCATTATTCACATTGACTTTACATTTCTTTTATGGTAGAGTTTTTGTAATAATAGTGTAAATAACCTTTTCGCGGAACGCTTCTTTAATTTTATTCGGAGGAATACTATGGGAAAGATTGAGGTAAATAAAAAACAGAAAAAAGAGTCTCTTCTGAATACAGCCTTCTCTCTCTTTACTTCCAAAGGCTTCCAGAAGACTTCGATTTCAGATATTGTAGACAATGCAGGGGTCGCAAAGGGAACCTTTTACCTGTATTTTTCAGACAAATACGATCTCCGTAACAAGCTGATCGCCCACAAAGCCGGTGTCCTGTTTCTGGATGCATATCACGCGCTGACTGCTCAGAAGGTGACCGGGATCGAAGAACAGATCATCTATATCACGGATTACATCATCCAGCGCCTTATCCGGGACAAGTCGTTGCTCGGCTTTTTATCCAAGCACTTAAGCTGGGGCATCTTCCGCAACAATCTGATCGCCGGAACAGACAACAATGAGCAGAATGTCTACCTTGTTTTTATGAATCTTCTGCATGCATCCGGCTATGACTTCAAAGACCCGGAGATTATGATCTACATGCTGATCGAGCTGGTCAGTGGCTCCATTTACAATCCTCTGCTCTATGAACAGCCTGTACCGATCGATGCGATCCAATCATATCTGCACGATTCTATCCGGCATATAATCCGACAGCACATTCAGACAGAAAGCGACTCCTCGCAGACTGCCAATAGTGCTGCCTCTGATATAAAATAATGATGATGCCAGGGTCAAAAGGTCAAACATGAGAAAGTAGCGATTTACGTAGTAAATCAGCGGATTTCGAATGTTTGCAGAATTGCGGGAGCTGCTTCGCAGCGGAGCAATTCGTAGGCATCAGTTGGGACCAAAATACCTTTTGACCCGCAAAATACTGAAAAATGAGCGGACATCCGTTTTCTCAGATCCGCATGCTCAGGGAAATCCTTTTCTTCTGCATATCCACGCCGATCACCTTTACTTCTACGATATCTCCAACGCTTACAACCTCGAGCGGATGTTTGACAAACTTCTTGTCCGTCAGCTCAGAGATATGCACCAGTCCGTCCTGATGTACGCCGATGTCTACAAAAGCACCGAAGTCAATAACGTTACGGACGGTTCCTTTCAGGATCATTCCTTCCTTCAAATCCTTCATTTCAAGCACATCCGTGCGCAGGATCGGCTTTGGCATCTCGTCACGCGGGTCACGTCCCGGCTTGCACAGTTCCTGCACAATATCCCGAAGTGTCAGTTCTCCGATGCCGATGCGTGCTGCCATTTTTTTATAGTCCTTCACATAAATTGCCTTTGTACCGGACTCTCCTGCCCAGCTTTTACCATAACCAAGCTCCTCCAGAAGCTTCCCGGCTGCCTCATAGCTCTCCGGGTGAATACTCGTCGCGTCGAGCGGGTTGTCTCCGCCGCTGATCCGCATAAAGCCTGCGCACTGTTCAAATGCCTTCGGGCCAAGCTTTGCCACCTTTAGCAGCTCCTTCCGGTTCCGGAATTTTCCGTTTTCTTCTCGGTACGCTACGATATTCTTCGCAATTGCCTTGGAAATGCCGGAAATATGCTCCATCAGCGGAACAGACGCCGTATTCAGATCCACACCGACACGGTTCACACTGTCCTCAACCACGCCGTCGAGCGCCTCTCCGAGCTTCTTCTGATTCATATCATGCTGATACTGACCGACTCCGATCGATTTCGGATCAATCTTCACGAGCTCTGCCAGCGGATCCTGTACCCGGCGGGCGATCGAAGCCGCGCTTCGCTGTCCGACATCAAAATTCGGGAATTCCTCCGTAGCCAGTTTACTCGCAGAATAAACCGAAGCCCCCGCCTCATTTGTGATCACGTAAGATACCTTCTCCGGAATTTCCTTGAGCAGCTCCACAATAATCTGTTCGGACTCACGGGAAGCCGTGCCATTTCCAAGAGAAATCAATGATACACCGTACTTGTGGATCAGCTCTTTTAGCTTTTCCTTTGCTGCACGGATCTTATTTTCATTTGTCGGTGCAGTCGGATAAATGACTGCTGTATCGAGTACCTTTCCGGTTGCATCGACGACTGCCAGCTTGCAGCCGGTACGGAACGCCGGATCCCAGCCGAGCACGACCTGACCTGCGATTGGCGGCTGTAAAAGAAGCTGCTCCAGATTCTTGCCAAATACGGAGATCGCGCCGTCCTCCGCCTTTTCCATCATTGCGCTGCGAATCTCCCGTTCGATCGCCGGTCCGATCAGACGCTTATAGCTGTCTGCAATGGCAGTCTTCAGTACCGGTGCTGTCGATGGATTATCCTTGCGAATCACCTGATGCTCCAGATAAGCGAGAATTTTATCCTCCGGCGCTTCGATCTTCACGGTCAGGAATTTCTCCTTCTCACCGCGGTTGATCGCAAGCACGCGGTGGTCTGCCACTTTGTTCAGCGGCTCTGCGTACGTATAGTACATTTCATAAACGGACTGGGCCTTTTCATCCCGTGCAGAAGAAGAAAGTATACCTTCCTTCATCGTCATATTCCGGATCCGGCTGCGATAATTCGCTTCATCTGAAATCATCTCCGCCAGAATATCCTGTGCACCGGCAATGGCATCTGCCACGGTCTTTACATCCTTCTCTTCGTTTACATATGCTTTTGCCTCTTCCTCGATCGGGCGCGCCGTCTGCTGCAGCAGAATCAGGTTCGCCAGGCCATCCAGCCCCTTCTCCTTTGCGATCGTTGCACGCGTCCGACGCTTCGGACGGTACGGACGGTACAGGTCTTCTACTACTACAAGCGTCTGTGCCGCCTCAATCTGTGCACGCAGCTCGCCCGTCAGCTTGCCCTGCTCCTCAATCGTTGAAAGCACCTGCATCTTCTTCTCTTCCAGATTTCTCAGATAGTTCAGGCGCTCAAACAGCTTTCTGAGCACTTCATCATTTAACGCCCCGGTCGCTTCCTTGCGATAACGGGAAATAAACGGAATTGTATTTCCGTCGTCGATCAGTTTCACTGCCGCTTCTGCCTGCCAGTCCTGAATCTCCAGCTCCGAAGCCAGTGTACAAATAATATCCATATAAAATCTCCTCTGCCCTGCGGACATATCCGGAAAATTGACCATTGCTGTCCTCTTCACGGGTGATCCGCCTGTTTTCTTCCTGCCAGTTTTCAGAGCCATAGCTTGCCTGCTTCTGGTCAAGCGGATATTCGCAATCCATCCCTGCAGCTCTGCTGACAGGGCCTAG
>ERZ809224.2142-NODE-2142-length-12763-cov-3.839235_pt1 | contig 12763 bp, 13 predicted proteins | sample MGYA00520513_ERZ809224 | MGnify/ENA primary metagenome ERZ809224 (study PRJEB31576, sample SAMEA3212658) | Homo sapiens | biome: human-gut; feature: human gut; material: fecal | place: Sweden | collected 2012 ...
TCCATATCAGTTCTCCAGCAGGGTATAGAGACTGTCCGCCTCCTTGATCATCTTCTCCTTCTCAGCCTCAGCCCGGAGAATAGCAGCCGTCTTTTCCGCTTCCGCGTCCAGAATGGCCGCCTCCTTCTTTCCCTCAGCTCGGAGAATGGCGGACTTTTTCTCACCTTCCGCGATCAGGATGGCCTCCCGGCGTTCCCGCTCCGCCTTCATCTGCTTTTCCATGGCGTCCACAATCTGGGCAGGTGGAAGAATGTTCTTCAGCTCCACCCGATTTACCTTGATGCCCCAGGGATCTGTGGCCTGGTCCAGGCTGGCCCGCATCTTCGTGTTAATCACCTCTCTGGAGGTCAGGGTCTGATCCAGCTCCATATCGCCGATGATATTTCTCAGGGTGGTGGCCGTCAGATTCTCAATCGCCATCAGCGGATTCTCCACACCGTAGGCAAACAGCTTCGGATCCGTAATCTGGAAAAACACCACCGTGTCAATCCGCATGGTCACGTTATCCTTGGTAATCACCGGCTGGGGGGCGAAATCCACCACCTGCTCCTTTAACAGCACCCGCTTGGCTACCCGGTCAATGATGGGCACCTTAAAATGGACACCCACGCCCCAGGTACCCTGATAGCCGCCCAGACGCTCCACCACCAGGGCCTGGGCCTGGGGCACAATCTTAATACAGGATATTAAAATACAAATGACAATCACAGCCAGAATCACCAGCAGCACGGGACCCACCAGATCCCTCCAAATCATTGTGCTCATATCTCTTCCTCCATCTGTTGACTTTTCTCTCCGCTCACGCCTTAGGAGACGCGGATGAAAGCGCTTCTTTAGGCTCCACGATCAGCTTCACACCGCTGATTTTCAGCACGGTCACCACAGAGCCCTCCTGGATTTTTATGCCGTCCTCCTTCGCCCTGGCCGTCCAGGTCTGACCAGCAATGGCCGCCTGGCCCGTTCCCGCCAGATTATCCACCGCCTCCGTCACCACGGCAGTTTGCCCGATCAGGCTGTCCGTGTTGGTCTTCACCCGGTTCCGGTTAATATACTTAACCGCAAAGGGCCTGGTAAAGATCAACAGCACCGCAGACACGGCTGCGAATACCACAATTTCCACGGCAAGCTGATCATAAAACAGAGAGACCAAAAAAGCAGCCAAGGAACCGCCCGCGAACCAAATGGTGGTCAGTCCCAGGGTAGCCAGCTCAATCACCAGCAGCACCACCAGCAGCGCCAGCCAGAAAACCGACTGAATGTCCATTACCGTTTCCTCCTTTTTGACTCTGGTTTCATTCAGTTTACTATAAAATCCCCCAAAAAACAATATACAATACCTGTTTTCAATTTCCTGTTGCAACCTGCCTTTTGCCGGGAGTATGATAGAGAAAATGAAAAGGAGGCAAATATGACACGGCATCTCAATCCGAAATCCGTCTCCAGAGATGGACTTTCCCTCAATCTTCACTATATCAGCATGCAGATCCCCTACTGGATGGGCTTCTCTGTTCTGAGCACCTTCGCCTCAGTTTTTCTCCTCTCCAGAGGTTTGACGGATGGCCAGATCGGTATGGTTCTGGCCGCCGCCAACCTGCTGGCAGTGTTTCTGCAGCCCTGGGTGGCCTCCCTGGCAGACCGCAGTAACCGCATCACCCTCTCCCAGCTGACCGGAGTCATGGCACTGATCATGGTCATTTTAGCGGTGCCGCTGTTTCTGCTGCCGGATCTGTTCTGGCCCGCTGCCATCCTCTACCTTCTGCTGTACACCCTGCTGATGGTAATGCAGCCCCTGACCATCTCCCTGGGGACCTTTTACATCCTGCGGGGATACCCGCTGAATTTCGGCCTGGCCAGAGGAATCGGCTCCCTCTCCTTCGCCGCTGCCTCCGCCCTGGGCGGATGGCTGGTGGACCGCACTTCCGCCACGGCGGTGCCCTGCATGGTGATGGTGGTGTTCGCGCTTCTCTTTCTGTCCCTGCTTGGACTGCGCACCGGCCGTGATGTCCCCTTCTGCGGCTCCCACCCGGAAGCATCTTCCGCAAAGGCGGCTTCCCCGGAAGCAGCCCCCTGTTCCCTGCCCGTATTTTTCCGTACCTACAAACGGTTTATCCTGATGCTGGCAGGCGTGGCTCTGCTCTTTACCTATCACAATATTCTGAACAATTATCTGTATCAGATTATGCGCCCTCTGGGAGGCACCGCCGGGGACGTGGGCACCTCCCTGTCCATCGCGGCGGCCTGCGAGCTGCCCACCATGTTCCTGTTTGGCTGGCTGTACAAGAGATTCCGCTGCTCTTCCCTGATGCGCACGGCGGCGCTGTTTTTTACCCTGAAGAGCCTGGTCATTCTCTTCGCGGATCAGATCTGGATCATCAATCTGGCCCAATGTCTCCAGGTCTTCGCCTTCGCCCTCCACACCGCCGCCTCTGTTTATTACACCAACCAGGTCATTCCACAGAAAGACCAGGTGAAAGGCCAGGCTTTGATGACCACTGCCAACACAGTGGGCGGTGTGTTGGGAAGTTTCCTGGGCGGCCAGCTTCTCACCGCCGGAGTGCACACCATGCTGCTGGCCGGTACCATCCTGTCCGCCATCGGCACACTGATCGTCTTTCTCACGATCCAGGAAAAGAGGAGCTGAGTGTCGCGGCACTCCGGACGTATCGTACAAAAATGCCGGGGTCAGGAATAATTTTCCCAAACTCCGGCATGTATGATTATTTCTTGTATTTCGTTTTAATCTCTCTCTTTTATTTCTTTTATTCATGATAAATATGTTCGCGCATACAACATGTGCCGCCGCATAGCCGCGCTACGCCGGCTGCCAGCCCTTGCACACGTCGATCCATCCCAGGCTGCCGGAATACTTCTCCAGTTCTTCCATGCTCAGCCCGATGGCGCTGTTGGAGCTTCCCGCTGCCGGATATACCAGATCGAACCGGCGCATGGAGACATCCAGATATACTTCCGTCCCGGGATTAACCGCAAAGGGGCAGACACCGCCCACCGCATGGCCGATCAGCTCTGTCACCTCCTCCGGTTTGAGCATAGTAGCCTTTGTATGAAACTGGGCCTTATACTTTGCATTGTCGATCTTAGCGTCGCCCGCTGTGGCAATCAGAACCGCCTTATCCCCCACCTTAAACGACAGGGTTTTGGTAATTCTGGCTGGCTCACAGCCCACTGCCTTCGCTGCCAGCTCCACAGTTGCGCTGGACACATCAAACTCCTGTATCCTATCTTCCATCTGATATTGTCTGAAATATTCTCTCACTCGTTCGATTGACATACCTTTCGCTCCATTCTACTGTTTCTTTCCTGCCCGTTCCAGCTCCTTTATCACTTCGTCAAAGCCATTTGCCAGCCGGTTCAGTACCCGGACGGATTCTTTCCCCTCCTGGGGCGTCAGCCGGTCCAGCAGCCGTCCCACCAACATCAGGCTGTTCTCATGGCATTGAATGAACTCGTCCGACTTAGCCGGATTGATCTCCACCTCCACCTGCCGCCGGTCCATCTGAGAACGCCTGCGGAAAATCATCTGCTTTTTCTCCAAAGATTTTAAAATACCGTTCATCTGGGATTTCAATATATGAGTGCGGCGGCACAGATCCGTGGCCGTCAGCTTCTGCTCCGTCTGTCTGAGATACTGTTTATACAACAGATTCAGCACAAAGGCCTCATTGAACGATAGGCTGGAAACCAGCCTGTTATTGGAAACTACAGATGACAGGCTAAGCCAGGCGTCCAGAAGCTGTTCCTGCATCATTCGATCACTCATGGTCATCCCCCATTGCCGTGAAACGTTCATCTTGTGAACTTTATCAGTATACAACCGCCGCTTCCCGTTTGTCAATCCCGGAGGAGCAGCGTGCGCATCCTGCCCGGAGGACTTTTGGGTCATAGGAAACCCAACAGAATTTCTACGACAAACAAAGTGCTGCCGCACAAAGGATAAAATCCCCGTGCGGCAGCACCCGATTATTGGACTCTTATTTAAGTCTTATTTGAAATCTGCAACGTTGGAGGCGTCAACGGTAGAAACACCAGTGTCAACGGACTCTCCGCCGAGATCCTCGCCCATCTCCAGCTGAACAACAGCGTCAACAGCCATCTCACCCATCACATCGGGGTTCTGAGCCATGAAAGCAAGCAGCTCGCCGCCCTCTACGTGAGCGATGTTGGAGTCAGACTTATCCCAACCTACGCACAGAACGTTGGTTCCGTTTGCGGCTGCGTCAGCAACTGCTGCTGCTGCGCCGTTGGTAGCGCCATCGTTGGTTCCGTACAGAGCCACAACGCCGTTGGCGATCAGAGTGTTAGCCAGCTCCTGAGCCTTCGCATTGTCACCATCGGAGTACTGACGCTCGCCCAGCTCGAAGCTGCTTCCCTCGAATACAGAAGCGAAACCGTCATAACGCTGCTGGCAGGACTCAACGCCGGCCTGTGCGTCAACGATACCAATGGTTCCCTCTGTGATGCCAGCCTCTTCCAGGCAATTCATCAGATACTCACCGGCCTGCACGCCGCCTGCGTAGTTGTCAGTTGCGAAGGTAGCGGAAGCCTCCAGGCTTGCGGGAGCGTCCACATAGATGATCTTGATGCCGGCATCCAGAGCTTCCTGAAGAGCTGCGTTACAGGAAGTAGCGTCATTGCAGGCGATGATGATGTAGTTTACACCGTCAGCCACTGCGGACTCGATCTTCTGGATCTGCTGAGCGTTATCCTTGGTCTCGGGAGCCATCCAGGTCATCTCGATGTTGTTGCCCGCCTCATTGTAAGCGGCAACTCTGGCCTCTGCTGCTTCCTGCAGGCGAACCCAGTGCACATCCATCTGGTCCATGGTGATCAGGGCAACCTTGGTCTCCACGCCTGTAGCTTCAACCAGTGCGTCACCGTCTTCTGCGGCTGCTTCCTCCTCGGCTGCTTCCGTTACAGCCTCAGTCTCTGCTTCCTCAGCAAATGCCATTGCGGACATGCTGAGCACCATTGTTGCTGACATGAGCATTGCCAATACTTTTCTCTTCATTTTGTTTCCTCCCTAAAATGAATTTTTTTATTGTCAAAGGCCTTCGGCCCTTGAAACCTTTGCTGCTGTCTGCGGCAATTTTGCCGCCTGTCACTTCGCCTGACGCTTATTTTTTCTTTTTGATCTTCACACCGTTGCGGCGCATAATATCAAACAGTACGCAGGCTACCACGATGATACCGATAATGATGTTTCTCATGGCTACCGGCACATTGGCCAGAGTCAGTCCGCTCTGCAGGATGGCCCACACAGAAGCTCCGGCAATGACACCCACCAGCAGTCCGCTTCCGCCCAGTGTGGAGATACCGCCGATAACGGCTGCGGCCACACCGTACATCTCATAGCTCATACCGGCCTGCATAGATCCCATACCGGCTGCGGCCATGGTCACCAGACCGGCGATGCAGGAGCAGAACGCTGAGATCAGATAAGCGATGGTTGTGGTCTTGAACACATCCACACCGGAGAGTCTTGCCGCGTCCACGTTGGAACCGATGGCATAAATATGACGGCCCGTGCGGGTGTAGTTCATAATGTAGTTAAAGATAAACCAGATCACCAGGGTGATAATGACTCCGTAGTAGATCACACCGATTCTTCCATAATAAAACAGATCTCTCAGGCCCTGAGCCAGGGGAGCGGTTCCGATGTCACCGGTGTTATAGTTGCCGTTTACGATCTGGGCGATACCGCGGCAGATAGTCATGGTACCCAAAGTTCCGATGAAGGGCGGCAGTTTAAATTTACCAACCAGCACACCGTTTACCACACCAACTGCCAGGCAGGCAATGATGTCGATGATCACCGCCAGGATGGGGTTCACGCCATTGCAGATCAGCGTAGCTGAAATCATGGCGGACATACCCAGCACAGATCCGATGGACAGGTCAATGTTTCCTGTGATACATACGATACCCTGTCCGATACCTACCAGAAGGTAAGGACAGATGGAACGGGACAGGGGCATCAGATTTGCCCTGCCGATAAAGTTGGGGTTCATGATGGTGAAAATGATCATCAGGACTACCACACCGATAAACGCGGTGATAACCGACGCCATACCCGGGATCGCCATAAATTTCTGGAACGAATTTTGTTTCTTATCCATAGCAGATTACACTCCTTTATTTTGATAGTTGGTACTCGCAGCTCACTCAGCGTTATCGCCAAACTGGGTTGCGTAAGTCATGATTTGTTCCTCCGTCACGGTTCTGGGATCCACCTCCCCGGTGATCCGGCCATTACACATAACCACAACCCTGTCGGAAATACCCATTACCTCGGGCATCTCGGAGGATACGATGATGACACCGACGCCGCGCTTTTTCAGGTCATTGATGATCTCATAGATCTCCACCTTCGCAGCCACGTCAATACCGCGGGTAGGCTCGTCAAATATGATGACGCGGGATTCTCTGGCCAGCCACTTGGCCACAACCACCTTCTGCTGGTTTCCTCCGGAGAGGCTTCCTGCCTGGATTTCCGGTCCCGCCATCTTGATGGTCAGGGCGTTTTTGCCCTTCTCAATCATTTCATTTTCTTTCTTCTTATTAATGTGTCCGCTCTTGCTGCAGATAATATCCAAATTCGGCAGAGCAATGTTGTCACGGATGGACAGCTTGGTGCACAGTCCCTCTTTCTTCCGGTCCTCCGGCGCCAGCACAATGCCGTGGCGGATGGCGTCTCCCGGATCCTTGATATGTACCGGCTTGCCGTCCAGGATAATCTCTCCTGAATCCTTGGGATCCGCTCCGAAAATGGCGCGCATGGTCTCTGTACGGCCAGCACCCACCAGGCCGGAGAAGCCCAGCACTTCGCCTTCCTTCACCTCGAAGCTCACATCCCGCACCATTCTTCCTGCGTTCAGATGTTTCACTTCCATGATGGTCTTTCCCACAGGCACCTTATCCCTGGGGAACTGGTTGGTAATCTCACGGCCCACCATGTTGGCAATGATCTCGTCCATGGTGAAATCCGTAAACTTTCCTTCGGTAATATACTTTCCGTCACGCATGATGGTCACACTGTCCACAATGTGATGCAGCTCCTGCAGACGGTGGCTGATGTACACAATGGCGGTTCCCATTGCCTTCAGCTCTTTCACAATCCGGAACATCTCCGTAATCTCCGCATTGGACAAGGAGGAGGAGGGCTCGTCCATCACCAGCACCTTGGCGTTGATCAGCAGAGCTTTGGCGATCTCCACCATCTGCTGGCGTCCCACGGGAAGATCTCCCACCGTGGCTTCCGGATCCAGATCCGTGATGCCCAGCTTGGCCAGCTGCTCCACTGCCTTCTCATTCATCTCTTTTTTGGCCAGACGTCCGTTTTTCACAATCTCCCGGCCCAGAAACATGTTGCCTGCCACCGTCAGATGCTGGCACATATTCAGCTCCTGATGGATAATGGCAATGCCCAAATTCTGAGCGCTCTTGGTGTCCAGATCACCAGTAATTTTCTGCCCAAATACTTCGATGTCGCCTGAATCTCTGGTATACACTCCTGAAAGGATCTTCATTAAGGTGGACTTGCCTGCGCCGTTTTCACCCAACAGAGCCATTACCTCTCCTGATTTCAGATGGAGGTGCACATCATCCAGGGCTTTCACGCCGGGGAATGTCTTCGTAATGTGCTCCATAGAAACAGCATATTCACTCATTGATTTACTCCTTTCCTTCCTTGTATTTTCAGTGGATCGAAAAATCCACAAGTGAATCAGTCTTTTGCAGGCGGATACTCATTGCACAGCAGACGGTAGGGCGCCTCGTCCTCCTCCACTGTGGGGAACCGTCCGGACGCTTCCAGAAAGCGGTTGTCCGTGTTGTCATCATTGCACATGGACACCTCGCCGATCAAGGCATATCCGGTGCCGGGCTGAATGCAGAACTCATGGTAATAGTAGGGATACAGAGTCAGGGACTCGCCGGGATGAAGCACGATCTCAGAACCGGCCGGAACGGTATAGCAGCGGCCATCCTGGAAAATCTTCACATCTGTGTCATCCAGCTGTTCATCCTTGGTGGCATTCCACAGACGGAATACCACGTTTCCGCCTCCGCGGTTGATGATGTCCTCCATCTTGTTCCAGTGGAAGTGATTTGGAGAAATCTGTCCTTCCTTCAGCATCATAATCTTCTCGGCGTAAACCTTGGTATATTTGTCATTATGTACATTGCCGTTTCTTAAGGTAATCAGGTACAGTCCTTTTCCATCATAGAAATGGCCCTCACCATAATCGGTGATATCCCAGCCCAGAGCATTGTCACGGATCTCATCATACTCATGGCCTTTCTGGGCCCATTCCTCAGGGGTGAAGCTTAAGAAGGGCGGAAGCTCAAATTTGTGCTCCTTCAGGACTGCTTCGAATTCTTTGATGCACTTGTTGATTTCTGAACGTTTCATGTCTCTGTTCTCCTTTTTTATTATAATGAATGATATTTATGTTCGAATGCAGCAACCGCCGCATTGATCTCGTTCTCCCCGTCTAAGACGGTAAAGCTAAGCACATTCTTTTCTTTTTCAAAGGGCGCCAGCTTGTGAACGCTGCCCCGCTCCTCATGGTAGGGCCTTCCGTATACGCTGGAATTGGAGGGTTCCAATCCGATCACGTAATCGCCGGAGGCGGTGGACTTCCACTCCATAAAATAGGGAAGGTATTTCATATTGTAGGAGAGCCGCAGGCCCAGTCCCAGGGGCTCGTTGATCACCAGGATTTCTGTCTCCCCCTGCTCATCCTTTTTCAGATCGTGAATGAATACGTACTCCGGCTCATTGTCCTTAGGCGGATCCATTCGGTCGTATTCCGCTTCATGTCCCTCCCCGTCCCGGTCTCTGGCGGTAACGCTCCGGGTGGGCACATACAGCCTGGTGTGCTCATCCAGGAAGGGATATCCCATGTTGATGTGATACAGGAGCATCAACGGTTCCTCACGGTAAGACTCATTTTCAATCTCGTCCGTCACGGTGATGGTCTTGCTGCCGTACACCGTGGAGATCTCCCGGCGCAGCACCATGTTCTCTCCGAACAGCGCCGCCTCTCTCATCTCCCCGGATACACTCAGGTGGTATGCTCCCTTCACCCAGCGGGCATCCCCCCGCAGGTGCTCTCCCGGTGTGGTGCGGATCCGCCCATGCATAGGATAATCCACCCCGTCAATGGTGCAGGGAGCGCAGATATTTTCCAGCCCCGAGGTGAAGAACAGCCCGCCCATGATACTGCGGATGGCCTCCTCCCCGTTGGTGTCATAATGGCCTCTGCCCTGCAGTCCGGGTTTTGAGAGGAATGTCATATTGATTCCCTTGTAGGAAAGGCCACTCACATCCAGGCATTTGTCCGCCAGAACCTGATAGGTCATGCAGCCGTTTTTTACTTCATACGCCTTCAGGCCCGTGGATCTGCCCTCCGAAAAAGTCATGGGACGGACGTAGGCAACCTGCTGCATCGTCCCCATATATTTCATAATTTCTCTCTTATCCTTCATTCTTCCCGCTCCCGTTTTCTCGATTTACTCTCCCGGCTTCCGGCCACGGCCCTGACTGTTTGCCCCGCCGCACTTACTACTCACAGTCTGGTTTCAGAATTGACAACATATGCTTACGTGCAAGCACGACGCATCTGCTGTCAATTCTGAAACGGCTGTGAATAGTAACGCCCTATCACTCCAGGTTTGCGTGATACTGCCACAGGGATTTCATATCCAGCTGGCGATCCTCGATAATCATCTTCGCCAGGATGTCTCCCACCAGAAGCACGCTCTGCTCAAAGAGGGAGGTCATAGGCTGACAGGAGTCAATCTCGTCCTCCAGATAAAACTTGGTGCGCACCGGAATGCGGACCATAAAGTCACAAATGTCCTTCATCTCGCTGTTGGGGTTCGACCCAATATGTACAATTTTGCAGTCCACAATCTTTCTGGCCTTCTTGGCAATTCCAAGAGGGAACAGAGAACCGCCGGAACCGGAACCCACGATCAGCAGATCGTTCTTTGTGATGGCCGGCTCTGTAATCTCACCCACATAGTGGGCTTTGATCCCCAGATGAGCTAATCTCTTGCAGACACACTGCAGTGCCAGCATCACCCGGCCCACGCCCACGAAAAACACCTGATCCGCCGCCAGGATCTCATTCACTAACCGCTCCAGGGAGTCCGTATCAATGCTGGCCAGGGTTTTCTGCAGTTCCGCCAGCACATCAGAGCAGGCTTTCTCATAGTTTTCTTTAAATGCCATTGGTTTCTCTCCTCAATTCTATGAATTCTATCTGATCCGTTACTCTTTGTCTCGGTAACGTTTATCCAAGCAGTTCTTCCCTCATCTTCTGCAGCTTCTCGAAACTTCCCACCAGATCCTTTCGGTCCAGGCAGGTGCTTCCCGTCACGAAAATATCCACCATATCCCTGCCGTAATCCTGGATGTTCTGGGGGGAGATTCTGCCATCCACCTCAATCTTCGTGTTCAGCCCCCGCGCTTCAATCATGCGGCGGAGCTCCCGGATTTTCCGATCTGCGTAGGCCACCTGCTTTTCTCCCTTCACAAAGGCGTATCCCGGGTTGATCAGCATCAGCAGCACCGTATCACATTTCTCCAGCACGTATTCCACCATAGACAGAGGGGTGGAAGGCTTCAGCGCCACTCCAGCTTTCACACCTTTTGCATGAATGCGGTTGAGCATCCCGTCAATGTGGGGCTGTGTCTCCCCGTGGAACACAATCTGCTCCACTCCGATGTCCAGCAGCTCGTCCACGAAATAATCCTGCTCGGTCACCATCACGTGACAATCAAACTGCAGATCCGTCTTATCCCGCAGCTGGCGTACCGTGTCCAGGCCCAGCGGCATACTGGGACTGAAATGGCCGTCCAGAATGTCCACGTGAAGCATCTTAATACCGGACTGCTCCAGGATCCGGATCTGGCTCTCCAGATTGCACATATCGAGACAGATCAGTGACGGTGAGATGATACATTTCTCGTTCCATACAGACTGCATTTTTTCTTCCTCCGCTGCTTGTTTACATATTTTTCATATACTCCTCGATCTGCGCTCTGGTGGGGATGGAGACGATAGCTCCCTTTCCCTGTACACAGATGCAGCCGGAGACATTTCCGTACGTCATGGCCTTCTCAATATTCTCAGCGGTCAGATCCTTCACGCTAGTGACGCCCTGGATCCGCAGACTGGACAAAAATCCTCCCCAGAAAGCGTCTCCCGCTCCTGTGGCGTCCACTGCCTTCACCTTGTGTCCTTCCACCCGGATCACCTGGCTGCCAAAAAAGGCCTGGGCTCCGTGGGATCCCAGAGTCTCCACCACCAGAGCAATCTCATGTTTCTTCATCAGCTCCGGGATGGCCTCCACGCCGCCCATCATGTCAACCTCCTCCTCGGAGATTTTCAGCATATCCACATATTTCAGAATATCCATCACAGCCGCTGTGCAGGCTGCCAGGTCATCCTTCCACATCACATTCCGGTAATTCACATCGAAGCTCACAAGCTTGCCCTTCTCATGGGCAACCCGCATGGCCTTCACTGTGGCCGCTCCCACCGGCTGCGCCGAAAGTGAACAGGAACCCGCATGAACAATCACAGAATTTTCAATATCCTCCTCCTTTACCTCATCCTCCGTCAGGAACATATCAGCCCCCGGCTTTCTGGCGAAGGTAAAGACCCTCTCTCCGTTATCCGCCAGCGTCACAAACGCCATAGTAGTAATGGCATCCTCACACAGCTTAGGACAGGCAGCCTTTACGTGATACTCCTCCAACGTTCTCATAAGAAAATGACCAAAATCATCATCTCCTACCTTGCAGCACATACTGGCCTCCAGGCCATTTTTTGCCACCGCTATCGCAACATTAGCCGGGGCGCCGCCTGCTTTTCTGATATAACTGGCCGGTTCACTCCCCGGTATAAAATCAATCACCATCTCGCCAATGCTGTAAACATCTGTCATTCTCATCCTACCTCCTTGGCTGTTGTTTTCCATAACTCTTGTCTTTAAGGTCAGTATATACGCCGCAATTAATAAAGTCAATACACTAATTGTTTTTCTGATATTCTTCACGAATTTATAATTTATTTTTTATACAAAATGTACAAAATCGGGCTGCCCGACAAATGGACAGCCCGATTGTTTTTCGTCTATTTTGTTATTTTTATATCAAAAATAAATTTACATCAGCTCGCCCCGGAATACCTGGCTGATGGCATTGCACGCAGCGCCCACCACCTGGGCCTTATCCTTAAAATATGCCTTTCTCACAGGGACCAGCATATCCTGGTTTCCGAACTTTCTCCGGTTAATCTCCTCTTCAATCATGGCGATATACCGGTCCGGCCAGTAATCACAGTCCATGGACAAAAGGATAATCTGTGAGTTCAGGATATTCAGAGCGCTTAAGATCCCGCTGGTAAGCTTCCAGATTACATCCCGCATAATTTCATCAATGCGGGGATCCTCATCCATCTGACAGAACTCCCGATAACTCAAATCCAGCCCAGTGGCATCCTGGAACCGTTTCATCATTGTCCAGGAATTCACATACTTTTCCAGGCAGCCCACGTTGCCGCAGACGCAGGGTTCTCCCCTGTAATCGATGGAGATGTGGCCAATCTCCGGGGCATATCCGGAATAGCTGTGAACCCGCTTTCCGTCCACCAGAATCCCGCAGCCCACGCCGCCTCCAATACTGATCAGAAGGATATCCTGGTATCCCTTCCCATTTCCAAAAAGATGCTCC
>ERZ809224.2145-NODE-2145-length-12753-cov-11.134746_pt1 | contig 12753 bp, 10 predicted proteins | sample MGYA00520513_ERZ809224 | MGnify/ENA primary metagenome ERZ809224 (study PRJEB31576, sample SAMEA3212658) | Homo sapiens | biome: human-gut; feature: human gut; material: fecal | place: Sweden | collected 2012 ...
TTTTGCATACTGCCGCCTCCGGTTTCTGGATTTACCGGTGCTGCATTGTGTCCCGGCTCTGTCGGCTGCTTTTGTTCTCCGGTCGGCGCTCCGCTTCCCGGATTTATATTTTGCATACTGCCGCCTCCGGTTTCTGGATTTACCGGTGCTGCATTGTGTCCCGGCTCTGTCGGCTGCTTTTGTTCTCCAGCATATGTGCTTTCCGTATTCTGCATATTGCTGCTTTCAAATCCCATACCTTCTGAAGGTGTTCCACTTTCAGGAGTTTCTGCCATTCCATGACTGCTATTCCCTGTTGTATTTGGTTCCTGCATCGGCGCCGGTGTGGCGTTATCTGTTCCTACATTTGGTTCCTGCATAGCTCCACCTGTTGTTTGCGATGTACTGCTATTACTTGCACTGGCTCTCTGTACTGCGCTCTGTCTGGCTGTAGAATCAGATTTATGTGCATTTGCATCTTTTCTTGCATTGCGAGCCTGGCTTGAAAAATGATGCTGCATTCTTGCCTGCTGTACCATACGTAGAAATGACATCATTTTCTGTGATCCTGCGGAAATTCCCATATCGTAACCAAACAGTCTTTGTATTGCAGCCGGTCCATCAATTACAACGAGTGCGCCAAATAAAATAAGAAATGGGCGCACAAATTGATTTGAAACCGATGTATTTAAGTATTGCTGCCAAAGCAGATATAGTTTTAAAATCACTGGGATTCCAAAAAGAACAATATATCCGTCAAAAAATGCTTCTATTGTTTTGATCGTTTTTTGTCCGGATGTTAAATCAAGTGAAGCAAGTGTGCCAATTATTCTTGTAGTTGCTATTTCCCATATCATTTTTATAACTGCATAACCAGAAAATAAAAAAACAAAAATATTAGCCAGCAGAACAATAATAAGCTGTATGTAATGTATCTTATACCGGTAATAATATGGCGGGTCTAAAATATCAAACAGTCCTTTTGTTCCAATTTCATACCATTGGAGAGTTCCACTATCGGAAATAAGGCGATAATGATTAAATACCTGTTTCTGTAAATCCGTATCAAAGTTAGAGGCTTTTAAATGTTCAGAAGAATCAATCGCCGATAGTACATTTTGTGTTTCTGCACCTACAGTATCTGCAAGCGTCACATTAAAGTCCCAGTTCCTGTTTGCAATTGTTTTTAAATCGGATATGTTACTAAGTACCGTTGCTGCTGAATATGAATCGGACATTAATTCATTTTTCGCAGATAACAATCCTTCGTTCAGAGATGTAATAACTGTTGGTGTTAAATACACAACTGCAAGAAGAATCATAATGTTTTTTATTACCGGTGGCTTTTTTTCGCTAAACATTAAATATGTACCTAGAACCGCAAAGGTTAATGTCATTCCGGCAATAATTAAAACTGAAAAGCTAGATACAAAAGTTTTGTATGCTTGCGATCCAGTAAAATTAAGTGTATTGTAAGCTTCATTAAAAACTATTTCACACAGCTCACTCAAACTTGCTAATGCTTTAATAAGCCACCAACCCAAAACTCTGGCCGCATCTATAAAAATATTAGATGTTATAAAATATGGAAGATTGTTTCCAATAATCGTCTGATAATCCATCTTAAACCTCTCATTTATAATTTTAAAAATCCGGCCGCCTTTCGACAGCCGGACTTAGGTTATTAATCACTCCTTGAATAGAGAAATAATTTTTACTTTTTCTGTAATAGCAATACCGCTCATGCAGATTGCTATTATATAATCTGCGATGCAGGACTTTTCAGTTACATTTAGATTATTTTTTTGTGCATAACTTAGCAGCATCTTACTGTTTGTTGTATCTTTCAACAGGACATCGTTACGGTAGAAGTATTTATAATACTCATATTCCTTCATCTGTTCTTCCGTTATCGTTTCAATCAATTCCTCATTACCGGATTTTAAAATTTTATCCATATATTCGTAAGCGTACTTATTCATTACATATCGATAATTAAAAAATTCTGGTACGTCATTATCTGAAACAATTGGAAGTGGAATGTCCGAAAACTTCCTGTCAGCAGGAAATGAATCTAACAAATACTCATACGAAAACAAATATCCCGTTCCCCTGTCTATACTGTTAAAAATAGGATAAGGTACTATTTTATTTCCTTTTAAATCTGTACGTTTCATAAAACGTTTTACAACGTTCTCTCCCGGCCGTAAGTCCATAAGTTCATTTGGTCTTAAAAGCGGACATTCTTCATACATTTCAGTAAAATTTTTACTTAGTTCCATTTTCTTTCCGCTACGGGTTATATTCGTAATCGTTTCATTTCCAAGCAGCTTAGAAAATTCCTCGGCTGTTTCATAGAGTGATGTCTGAATATAAATCTGATTACCGCAATTAGCTTTAATCGTCTTTGCATCATCACCATATATACTATCAAGCTGTGAATATGCTTGTAAAAACAGATTAAAAATCATATTTACACCCAGTCCCACAGAAACCATAGTCTTAAAATCTTTAATTGCCGGATAATTACCAATTTCATCAAGATGAAATATAATTTTCCTTTTACATTTTTGTCCTGGAGCTACAGCTGCTCTCCTGGCATTCGCTTGATACACCTGTCCGATAAGTGTGGAAACGATACTATCTTTACTTCTGTCGTAAAATGGCACACCAATAAATAATGCTACAGGCTTATCACCAAAACCCAATGACTCTAAATCGAATGTACTTCTTGCTGTCATTTTTGTTATGTTTTCATACATATAAATATTTAGCTTAGTAAGCGCCTGCGAAAAAATAGAGCCTTTGGTTTTATCGCCGGATACTTCAATACTTGCATATATCGCTTTGGCTCGATCTCCTGCGGGACGCTTTTGAAAATACACATCCAGCTGCGTAGTATGTGCATTAATATACACTCTTGCAAGCTCTGTAAACGTATTTACAATAGACGCTACTGTAACTCTTTTTATATTCTCATGCGAATATTCAAATTTAACTGTTGTAGGAATATACCGAAACTTTTTTAGATTATCTTTTGTAAAAATTTCCGGTATATTAGAGTTCCACTCTGTATCTGCAGCTGCTTTCTGCTCCGGTCGCAATCTTTCATATGTCGCCTGCCGTTTTAAAAAGATTGCCGCAGCTTCTGCATTTTCTCTTAAATCCTGCTTATTGCAATCATCGATGTGTGCAATAATAAGTGCAGATAATGCACTTGTCGCATTATTTAGAAAGAACTCTGCATTATCATCACCGCTGCTTTTTCCACTCCCACTGTAAATTGAATATGCAAAAGAATTGCACAGCAGTTCCGCATCAGATTTGTTTCCTTCCATGTAGTATTTAACTATTAAATCCAACGGATTGTACTGTATACCAACGGAAGGATCTGCAATATTTAACACAAGAACCTCATATCCTCTGTTCTTTAATGCTTCATATGAGCGGCAGACCAATTCCAGTTTCATGTCTATAATAACCATGCTTGCTTTTTCACTTCCGCGTGAATACAGGTCAATGCATGGAACAACAAACATTTCACCCTTTCCGGACCGAGTAATACCAAGCACAATTGTATTTGTATTACTATTATCTAAATAGAGCTTATTATCAATCCTAGCAACTGGTATTCCACCATAACCTTCAAATTCCTCATTTTTATCATTAACAGCAATATATTGCTCTTTAATTTCATCAACTGTTGTAAATCTCTCTGCACCTTTTTGTCCGATATTCATATCGGTGTAGCTCGTATATATTCGATAAGTAAGTATCAGAACATATGCAACATCTGCCACTAAAAAAAGAAAAAATAAAAAGGTTGTGAAAGGATGCCGAAAAGCACGTAATCTTACAAGCTGTGCTGCGCCAAAGAGATTATTATAATTACTACTTAAAGTGGCCGAAATTACATTGCATATATAATTTCCAATAAGAAAAATTATAATAAAAACTGTTGCAGCAATGGCTGTAATTACATTTCTGCTTCCTATGCGTTTATTTAACCGCATTAAAAGATTATTATTACCTAATTCTTTTTTCCCCATTTTTTAAACAGACTGTAATATTGTAATGTAGACTGCAAATATTACAGTCTATAGCTCCTTTTAACTTCTAAAATTGCAATGATGCACCGTATCTAGCACCTAATGTTATAGCACCACTTACAATAAGCCATCCACATACAATAAACGGTAATCTCTTTTTAATTTTCTCAGTACCGTCTTCACTCAATGCGAAAGTAGTACCAATAATGACACAACCTACCGTTATTAATACATATGCCTGATTGCGATATTCGGTTATTAACTCAATAATTTTTAATCCGATGATATCCAAATTTGCTTTCTCCTTTCCGCAGAACACAAAATCTACGTAAAACATAAGTTTCACGAACTTTAATAATAACAATATAATAGTAGAATTTGAGAACTATAATTTTATTATTTAGTAGGGAATCATTTCTGATAATAATATAAAAATTTTTTGTAAGATAATATTTAAGAAATTGCTAAATATTAATTGGGACTAACCGTTTGCTATACGGGTAGTCCCAATTAATTATGATACATTATATTCGCTTAATTTTGTAGACTTTAATAATTATTCCTGCTCTTTACCTTGTTGTCGCTCAACCTCCAATTCTTGCTGCATTTTGTTATATGTCAATTCATTTCGTATTTTTTCCAATTCATTTTTCATAAAAATTCGTGTTAATTCCATTGTTGCTTTTAATGTATATTGCATACTGCTATACTGTAAGTTTTTTCGATTCTGTTCAAAAATCCTTTCATTTATTTTTTTTCGATTTTCAACAGCTTCTTGATATATTCTTGTTCTTTCTTCTTTATCAAATTCTCGCATTTGCCTTAATATTACATTTCCAAGCCGATATTTAACATCTTTAATTTTATTTTCTGTATATCCTGCTTTTGACGTATCTTTAGGTATTCCATATGCTGTTCTATATTTCTCCTGCTGTTTATCCAGTAATATTTTTAATTCATTCCATTCATCTTTACATTCATTTTCCAAGAATATTTCTGTCATTTTATCAATTTTAGGCAGTAAATGTTTTATAGAGTTATAGCCATAATACCACTGTCTTCTATCTTCTGGAAGTTCACTTATTACCTCTTTAAACAATCTTAAATATTCTTCATCTTTAATAAACATCTTCTTTTTCTTATTTGCAATTATGCTATTTCTTATTATATTATTTATTATTTCATTTTCTTTCTGTTGACTTAGAACATTATTTACTATTTTACTTTTTACTTCTTTAAAAGAAGATGCCTTTAATTTGCCTCTTATCTCGTCCCCTTTCTTCTGCCGCATTGGTATAGGTTCAACCATAGCAATATGGATATGGATATTATCTGTATTTAAATGTATTGCTGCTGACCATACAGCATTTTCTAAATTTTCATTTTTCTGTAGCTGTTGCATTGCGATTCGTGTAATCTCTTTTAATTTTCTTTCGTTTACACAATCATATTTACTATTAATTAATCCATTCTGAAGCAGCCAACGATTGTCGAATGATATTACATGCTGCCACATCATGCTTTCATTTTCCTGCGCTGTTTTAAATATATCTTTTAACTCTTTCTTTTCGTTCTGACTTAAAAAATCTTTGTTCTCTGTAAATAATCCTGTTGTTTTTTCGCTATTCCCCATATAATCGTTATACAAGCTAAATTTAGATAAATTATCATTTCGCACTGCCTCATCACGGTCTATATAATTAATATAATCTCCGAATGTCTTTTTTGTCGGACTGCAAAATCTACTCTTAAATATTACCCCTGCTTTTATTTCTCCCATTTATCATTTCCTTTCTCGTGCTATTTATAGCACTGGATAAACTTCTATCCATAAAAATATAATGGTGCTATAAATAGCACCATTATATTTCAAACTCGATTGGATACAACGTTATTCTGCCATTTTTCTACTATTTCATTGTAGTTCATAAATATCACCTCATCTTTCCGGTGCTATAAATAGCACCTCTAAATATTTTTATTATCTTTAAGCTGCTTATATTTTTCAATTCTATTTTTCACAGTATCTTTACTTTCTTTGACAATATTACTTTCTAAAATGTCAGTATCATACATTTTATCCATCGAAAGATTTAATATTATACTGTTTAATATTTCTAACATTACCTGACTATTTTTATCCGCTGTTGCTACTCCTAATCTTATTCGTGTAAACACATTTTTGTATTTTTCTTCGATTTTAGTCAATAATTTTTCGGCTACAATATCAGTTTGTTCATCTGTCATTTTTTTGTGTTGCATTATTATGTAATCTACTGCGGCAGATAAAGAACGTAATCCCTGCTCTGCTTTTATCTTTTTTACATACTCTATATTATCTTTGTAAAGCGTTAATTCTTTCTTCTCTTTATTCATAGTTATCCAGTGCTATTTATAGCACCTGCCCTTCTTTAAGTTCATTAATTACATTATAACATTCCTGCAATATTGAAGTGTTGTCCTCAATGACAACAGCGATATCTTTTACCAATGCTTCATATTTGAAATCCAGTTGTTTAAGGTCACCAGCAATCGCAAGACTTTCAAGGCTCTTCCTCAAAAATTCCTCTCTGCTCACTCCTTGCTTTTTTGCCATTTGTGTTAATTTAGCACCAACAGCAGCATCTAAATCCCGTATTACTATATCCATGTGCTATATCCTTTCCGGTGCTATTTATAGCACCTATTATTATCTACTATAATACCTCTTTTATAATGCTTTTTCAATATATCTATATAAATTAATACTGTTTTAATACCTTTTTAATATACATAATGATATCATCATTTCGTTTGGCTTTGCCAAACATATCAATGAAATTGATATCAGAAATCCCTTATGCTCTTTTTTTTTACAAAAAAAATCATTTTTTATTAAAAAAATATTGAATTTTATATTTTTCGGTGCTATTATAGCACCATAACATATGTTTTATTCCGGTGCTATTTATAGCACCAATTCAATTTAAAAAGTGGGATGTGCGCACATCCCACTAAATAATCATTATAAATATATGTTGGTGCTATAAGTAGCACCGGAAAGGCAATTAACATGAAAACTATTTCATTTTTAAACAACAAAGGCGGTGTGGGCAAAACCGCAACAACTGGAACAGTAGCTCATATGTTAGCAACTCTGTTCAATAAAAAAGTGCTTCTTATAGATGTCGATCCTCAGGGGAATCTAAGCAGTATGTACACGGATCAGAAAATGATGGAACTGCTTGTAACATTATTAAAAGATGTACCAAACACGACGAATGAAAAAACAGTTGAAGACCTTTTTATTGATAGTGCATTAGATGTACATGAATGTATTCATTCAACCAAATATGGCAATCTTGATATTATTCCTTCGCTTTTGACTTTGAGTGAGTGTGAAGAAGTATTGAAAGCCGATATTAGAACGCCACAGCAATTTCGTCTAAAAAGCCATCTTGATAAAATTAAAGATGAATATGACTACTGTTTAATCGACTGTTCTCCGTCCATTAATATATTGAATATAAACAGCCTCGTTGCATCCGACCAGGTATATATTCCTATGAAATGTGATGCCTGGTCAGCGACCGGAATGTGTATTGCTAAAAAATTAGTAAAAACTGTGTCTACATACAACACCAAACTAAAATTAGGTGGTTGCTTTTTCACGCAGTGGGAGAGTACTAAAAATGTGTCAAAGACAACAAATGAAATTTTAACTTCTATAATTCCAGAATTGATTTTGCCTGTCACAATTGCAAAAAGCAAACTGATTGAAGAAATGTCTTATATGCAGATACCATTACTCGAATATGATACATCCAAAGACAAAAGTAAAGTCACTAAAGATTACATTGCGCTTACTGAATGGATTATGTCACATTAACTCGGTGCTATAAATAGCACCGAAAAAAACACATTTATGTGTAAACAATAATTTGATATGGTGCTATAAATAGCACCGGAAAGAGGTAACAATGAGCAAATTTAATATGAATACATTAGGCCTTGGAAATGGTATGTTAAATCAATTTTCTCAAGAGCTTAAAGAAGGATTTACCATTGAATATATTCCAATCAATAAAATTGACGAAAACGAAAACAATAATTACAGTACAGAAGACATCGATGAATTAGTTGATTCAATCCGCACTGTTGGTTTAAAACAGAACTTAGACGTTATGCAGCTTCCGAATGGAAGATACAGGTTACTAACCGGTCATAGACGATTTAAGGCATTATCCGAACTGGCTCAGGAGGACAGCAAATATAAAATGGTCCCTTGTACAATTACCGCTCTGGAGCAAGTCCAGTTACCTGTTTCAGAAAAAAGCAAGGAAAAATATTTAATTCACATAACTAATGCAACACAACGACATATGACTGATTCTGATAAATACAATCAGTACACTGATTTAGTTGCAATTTATACTGAAGCTAAAAACAACGGCTTCACCCTAACTGATAAAATGCGTAATCTGATTGCACAGGATATGCAGCTTTCCCCAGCGCAGATCGGAAAATTTGATTATATCCGAAACAATGCCGATGATGAACTTATCGACAAAATACAAAATAACAAAGTATCTATCAATGAGGCAAATGACATAGCACATCTTACAAAAGATGAACAGAAAAAGGCTACTAAAAAACCTAAAATTATCGATACATTAACCGAAGATAGCTATAAACTTACGGATTTTAACGATGTAACAAAAAGATTTGCTCAATTTTCTTGCAATTACAACGAAGTTCTAAAAAAATCTGCAATTGCAAGCAAAGAAGAATATGCAAAACTATTAAAACATAAAGAAAATCTTCTTAAAGAGCTTACTGCAATCGAAAAAATCGTAAATAATTTAGAGTAAAATCCATTTCAAATTTTCTTTTATCTTACAGCGCATACACTTGTAGTAATAATCTACAACAGGTGTGTGCGCTATAGCTAAATAAAGCCCCTAAAAAGGCGGCGAAAGCCCGGTAAAGTAAAACCCTAACCCTAACAACAACCACAATAGAAGTGTAGACAAAAGCACACACCAAAGACACAGTGCCAAAAATTGAACCCCACTAAAAACAATTAAATTTTTCTGTAACATAAACACAGCCATCTCATTTATAACGGATAGCAGTAAGAGTATATAGCAATATTTTAACGTACAATTTACATTTTCCTTATTCGCATTTTTACAGTTATTTTCGGATTGGCGAGTATATCCATATTCTCTTGCGATTCGTTTAACAGTCGAGAGAGATATTTCCATAATGGTTGCAATCTGCTTATATGTATATATATTTTCAGATAGCATATTTAACACTTTTGTATTGCGTGCATTTCTTTTTTCTTTCGTAGCTTCTTTTGCAGCTTCTCGCTGCAACGTGCGCTGTGTTTGTCCCAGCATTGTTACTTTAAGTTCTTCCTGTGTAAGTTTTAATTTTTCAATAATCCACGCGTCAGACAGTTTGTAATATCCACTGTGTGTTTCAGTAACATTTCTATCAACAGAAGCGATTACATGCCCCACTTCCTGATCGGAGAGTGGACTTGTAAATTTACTATTAAATTCAAACAGTAATTCTTTCGCATTTGCATATATCTGTTTCGCTGTATTGTAATAGACAAAGCACATATACTCTCTACGGTTATTAGTACATGCCGAATTAAAATATGTCTGTAATTTCGTTATTTGCTGTAACCTGTTATAAAGAAACGTAGATGTACAACCTGCAAATGAAATAAGCTGCATCTTTACTGCCTCTTTTTTCACTGTCGGCATTATACATTCACTTTCATATTTCTTTATGTAGCCTTTAAAGTCAGAAAGTTCATAGAAATGTACATTTCCAAAATAATCTGTTCCAATATATGGAAGTGTACAATATGTTTTAGCTGCTGTATTGTATGTTCCAGGTAATCGCACAATTCTTGCTAAATCATTTACAACAACCCTGTCAACTTCCAGTAAGTTTTTATCCTGCATATAATACTGTAATATATCTGCGATTTTGGAATATAAATAACTATATAGCTTTCTCTGTTTCTCTGTATTTTCAGTAACTGCAAGCGACCTCGAAAAAATATAATACAGACCTAATCCTCGTCCGGTATTAGTTATAGCCGTAGGAGCAGGAAGCACTTTTTTATTTACAAGTTCCAATATTTTATTATACGTTTTTAAAATGGCTCTTTTAATTTGTGCAGATGTTCCATCATGTTTGTCCAGGTCAAAGTAGAAGCCATTAATTTCACGGACATTTGCGGCCGTCCTACTTTTCCCGGAGGCATACAAATTAAGAGATACCCATGTATCCGTATGTGTATCAGAAGGAATCAGGTTGCACTTATCTAAGCATGCTTTCTGCTTCATTTTATTTGCAGTCTTCATGTTTAGAAATGCGTAACTATTATGGTCATTATGATAGAGCAATTCAAGAAACTGTTGTGTACAGTTCATTTGCTCCAGATTGTTGCCAAAATATTTAACCGCTGCAAGTGCCATATTTCCAGAATCCTTTCTAAAATCTAAAAATGGGTAAACTTAATAAAGGTACACATATTCCCATTTCAAAAAATATGTACCAAATAATTTATATTTAATATATTTACTCCAAAAAAGTGTAACTTTAATAAAGGTAACGCAATCCCTATTTTAAAAAATAGAAAAGTTACCACTTTCACTTATTATTGGCATGAATAAACAAATAAAAAAGAGTGCCAATCATACTTCATTCCGTATGATTAACACTCTCTATACTTATGTTTAATAAATCCATTTCATATTCTGTAAAAATACAATAATTTATTTATTTTTCATCGTTTAGCCCTTGACAATTTTGTTTAGACTATTATATAATTTACCTACGATGATTCCATAAGTGTGGTATGTGAATCATACGGAATAAACAAGTCGGCCAAAACTTGTTTATTCACATCAATAATTGTATGATACTTTAAAAAAGTTGTCAACAATTATTTTTTAATTAAATAATACAATAACGGAGCTGTGTTTACAGCTCCGTTTTGTATTTTTAAAAGCAAATCATATATCACCATCTAAAAGCCTCCGGTATTCCCTTGGCATCCAGATATTTTTTTCTTGCATTTTCACGTTCTGCCGGGGTAGCGGCAGTGCAGTATGTCGAATATAATTCTCGCTCAACTAATTTATTTAGCTTATTCTCTAATTCTGTTTTAATTTCATCATGTAACTTTTCATCATCAAACAAAAAATATTTCACTAAATTATAGAATACTTCTTCCGGTATCATAATATTTTTCATAAAATCCTCCTTTTTTGTCAGATATTGACAATTTTCTTTTAAATATATATAATTAATTTTGTAACTGTCAAGTTACAAAATGGCATTACATTTAAAACTGCGTGAAACTTATGTTTCACGTAGAAAAATGTAAAGGAGTCATTTATGAACAATTATTATGAACAAAAGCAACAGCAGGAGAGTATTAAGTTAAATATAACTCTTGCCAGATTACCTCAATTCTGTAACCAATTTTTTATAGGTATAAAAAATACTACGCAAATAAGTACACAGCTTCGATATGCTCGTGATCTTATACCATTTTTTGAATATTTTTCAAAGAGAAGGCAATGTGAGATATCTAATATGTCCATACACATTTTAAATGAAATAACTCCCGCGGAAATTGAGCAATATCTATTTCATTTGCAAAATTATACAGATTCTTCCGGGCATATACGAAGTAATGGGAGAGTAGGCATTAAAAGTAAGTTATCTGCTATTCGTGCATTATACCGTTATTGTTTTCATCATCAGCTTATTAATTTCAATAGTGCGGAGCTAGTTGATATTCCTATAATTGAGAAGAAATTAATTAAGCGACTTTCCACAAAACAAGTAGAAGATGTATTAACAAACATAGAATATGGCATTTACTTAAATAATAAGGAATATGCCTGGAATAAAATACTACGGACACGAGATTATGCGTTAATATCGTTATTACTCGGCACTGGTATTCGAGTATCTGAATGTGCTGGAATCGATACCGATGATATTAACTTTTGTCAGCATTATGTAAAAATAATTCGTAAAGGTGGAAAAGAAGATATACTATACTTCTCGGATGAAGTCAGCAATTCTTTATTAGAATATAAATCAAATAGAGAAAAAATAATTGCAAAAAATCCTTCTGATTCAAATGCCTTTTTTCTGTCTAAAAATCGTACTCGCTTATCTGTTCGTGCTATACAAAATATAACACATAAGTATACTAAACATATAAACGAGGTATCCCCACATAAATTACGTGCGACGTATGCCACTAATTTGTATATGGCAACACGCGATATATACTATGTTTCTAATGTATTGGGACATAGCAGCGTAGAAACCACTAAAAAGTATTATGCAGAAATTCCAGAAGAAATAAAGAGAAATATGCGCAATGCACTAAAATTAAGATAATTTTTTCGTTAAACGTAGATTTAGCGAAGTTATTTCACTTTGCATAGAACACTATAAAAATCAGGTCAGAGGAACGTCTATCCTTTGGCCTGATTTTATAGTTTAACACATTGTTCATTTTTATTTGTTTTGAATTTCAATATCTCACTCTTGTAAATTTTTTACTGTTCTTACATAATTGAGATTATTTTCTACTATAGTAGTTTTAGAAAAATACAAACTTATTGTTCCAAACATAAATATAAACATTAAACTGCCTTTCTGCAGATTATTAAAATTAAAATCTTTTATAAAT
>ERZ809224.2149-NODE-2149-length-12749-cov-9.463290_pt1 | contig 12749 bp, 12 predicted proteins | sample MGYA00520513_ERZ809224 | MGnify/ENA primary metagenome ERZ809224 (study PRJEB31576, sample SAMEA3212658) | Homo sapiens | biome: human-gut; feature: human gut; material: fecal | place: Sweden | collected 2012 ...
GTTGCTAAGGTTCTTATTTACCCTGAAATGCGATAAAAATAATTCCGGTATTTTTATATGGAGAGAAATAAAATCTGGAAGAAAGTTATTTTCCCGGAAGTAATTTGTAAAATTCTCACAAAAGATGTTCTTAAATACAATGTCGATAGTATATTATCCATAAGTGATATTGACAGGATGAAGATGGGGATATTACGCTTCGCATGTGGGAAAAAATTATTATTTTTGTAGATTGTTTAACGATAAAACTTCTATTATGGAAAAGGAAAAAATGAATGCCGAAAAACTAAAAGTACTCAATACAACTTTAGAAAAACTGGAAAAAACCTTTGGCAAGGGAGCCATTATGAAACTGGGAGATTCTCCCGTTGAAAATATAGAAGTGATTTCCACCGGTTCCATCGGACTGAATCTGGCGTTGGGCGTAGGAGGTTTGCCGAAAGGAAGGGTAGTGGAAATATTCGGACCGGAATCTTCCGGAAAAACGACACTGGCCCTTCACGCCGTGGCTGAAGCCCAGAAAAGCGGAGGTATAGCGGCGTTTATCGATGCGGAGCATGCTTTTGATCGTTTTTACGCTGAAAAATTGGGTGTGAATACGGAAGAGTTATTGATATCGCAACCGGATAACGGAGAGCAGGCTTTGGAAATTGCCGATAATTTAATACGGTCCGGCGCTATAGACATTATTGTTATAGATTCCGTGGCGGCCCTTACACCCAAAAGTGAGATTGAAGGCGATATGGGAGATTCCAAAATGGGACTTCAAGCCCGTTTAATGTCCCAGGCATTAAGAAAACTGACTGGTACAATCAGTAAAACCGGTTGTTGTTGTATTTTTATTAATCAGTTACGCGACAAGATCGGGGTTATGTTCGGTAATCCTGAAACCACGACAGGTGGTAATGCGCTTAAATTCTATTCTTCCGTAAGACTTGATATACGCCGGGTTTCCCAATTAAAAGACGGTGATCAGGCTTCCGGTAACCATGTTAAGGTAAAAGTGATTAAAAATAAAGTGGCTCCTCCGTTCCGTCAGGCTGAGTTCGATATTCTTTTCGGTGAAGGTATTTCCCATGAAGGTGAACTGGTAGATTTAGGTGTGGAGTATAATATAATCAAAAAAGCCGGATCCTGGTTTTCATACGGAGATACGAAATTAGGACAGGGAAGGGATGCCGTTAAACAATTACTGCTCGATAATCCTGATCTGGCTGATGAAATCGAAGCTAAAATCGTTGAAGCCGTAAAATAATAAAATTAAGCTAATGAGAAAAAGAAGTTTTTGGATAATAAGTTTTTTCATCATTATATTTGCATTCGGTTCCTGTAAAAACGATAGTGGAAAATATCAGGGTTTGCCCCAGGAATTAGTAGAATTAAGCCGGCAAATTGATCGAAATCCCAAAAATGACAGGTTATACTATGACCGTGCTTCATATTACTATAAAAGAAGTAAAATTGAAGAAGCTATGGCGGATATCTTAACTGCCATAAAACTTGATCCGGAAAAGTCAATCTATTATATCTTACTTTCCGATATTTATTTTGCTCAACGTGAGACAGATTTGACAGAAGAGACTCTTCAGAAAGTAATTGCGATGGACCCGGACAATAACGAGGCAAGGTTGAAATTAGGGGAACTTTACTTTCATTTAAAAATGAAAGATGAAAGTATGCAGGTTCTTGATGAAGCCGTGCAACGACAGCCCCATAATCCTAAGGCCCATCTGATGAGGGCTTTCCTCATGAAAGAACTTCAGGATACTACGGGCTATTTAAGGATGTTGCAATTGACGATAGACCAGGATCCCAAAGAAGTGAAAGCATTCCTGGAATTAGGATATTTCTATCAGCAAACACTCAATCCCCTTGCAATTCAATATTACAGTAATGCCCTACAGGCCGATCCTAATAATGTGGAAATAAATTATAATCTCGGAAAATTATTTCAGGATCTGGGAGATATTGAAAGGGCAACAGAACAATATCAGATCCTTTTGCAGATCAGCCCCAGGAACAAGTTGGCCCTTAATAATCTGGGATATATAAAATTAGTGCATGAAGACCAGTATAATGAAGCGGTCCAGTATTTTAATCAGGCTATCGACGAGGATCCTGTTTTCATAAATGCCATAGCCAATCGCGGAATTGCCTATACTTATTTAGGAGAATATGAATTGGCCCAACAGGATTTCCAACATGCCCTGAGTATAGATCCTAATTTTGAACCGGCTATCAGTGGATTGAATCACCTGGATAAGATGAGATAATATTTCATGATGAATTCTAATTTAGATCCTTCGCTTAAAAGATTGTCGGTAGCTGAAAAAGAATATGAGCAGGCTATACGTCCCAGTGATTTCGATAATTTCTTCGGACAGGAGAAAGTGATAGAGAATATTATAGTCTTTGTCAAAGCTGCGAAGGGCAGGGGGGAAGCTTTGGATCACGTATTACTGCACGGTCCACCGGGCTTGGGTAAAACTACTCTTTCGCATATTATTGCCAATGAGATGGGAGTAAACATTAAGATTACTTCCGGTCCTGTGATCGACAAACCTGGCGAATTAGCCGGGTTACTTACAAATCTGGAGCCCAATGATGTGCTTTTTATAGATGAAATACACCGTTTATCTCCTGTAGTGGAAGAATATTTGTATTCGGCTATGGAAGATTATAAAATCGACATTATGATCGATTCGGGGCCGAATGCAAGAAGCGTTCAAATTTCACTTAATCCTTTTACCCTGGTTGGAGCTACAACCCGCTCAGGTTTACTCACGGCGCCGCTACGTTCGCGCTTTGGGATCAATTTAAGACTACAATATTACAATTCTGATATTCTGGCTCAGATCATCACACGGGCTGCTTCGATCTTAAAAATAGAGATCCATCCGGAAGCTACCCTGGAGATAGCGCGCAGAAGCAGGGGTACTCCCAGGATCGCCAATCTACTTTTACGAAGAGTCCGTGATTTCGCCCAGATAAAGGGTGACGGTATTATCAGGTATGATATTACGCAAATAGCCCTTTCAGCCCTTAATGTAGACGAACATGGATTGGATGAGATGGATAATAAAATTTTAACCACAATAATAGAAAAATTCAAGGGCGGTCCTGTCGGACTGACCACTATAGCCACAGCAGTCGGAGAAGATGCCGGAACAATTGAGGAGGTTTATGAACCTTTCCTTATCCAAAATGGTTATATCGTAAGGACTCCTCGGGGTAGAGAAGCAACGGAGGCAGCATATTTACATCTCGGAAAACTCAAACTTCCCGACCATCCTCAATTATTTTGATGTTTTTTATTATTAATTAAATATGATAAAATGAAAAAAAATTTATTAATTGTGGTCTTTTGTTTATTAAGTACATCATTAATGGCACAAATGGGAGGTAAACGTGTTACAGTAGGCCTTTCCGTGGGTCCGTCCATAGACTGGTTAGGTCCAAAAACAGAAGGCTATGAGGGTAATGGGGCCAAGATGGGATTGCGTTACGGCATACCGGTAGATATTAATTTTACTGAAGCCAATAATTATTACTTCAGTACGGGGATATTATTCAGCCATTCGGGTGGTAAACTCAAATTTACGGATTACAGGCCTGATCAGAATGTTCCGGAAGTAGCGGATATCAGCAGGAAATATAATTCCATTTATATTTCTATTCCTACCGGTGTCAAATTGAAAGCTCCCAATTTTGGAGATTTTGTGGTGGCCGGTAATTTTGGATTTTACCATGGCTTTCTCCTCAGCAGCAGGTATGTAGACAGTTATAACGGATCCCGGGATTCCAGAAAAGCGGATTTTAAAAGAGCCAATTTCTTTAAAGAATCATTGTATGTGGGGTTGGGTGTGGAATATATTATCCAGGATGATTTCAGGGCGAGTTTGTATATCAATTATTCCTATACTTTGACCAATTATTTTAAGAATAAGACCAATAATGAATATACCGGTCAAAAAGAACGGGCAAATCTTAATTGTCTCGAATTTATTTTTGGAATTCAATTTTAATGGATGAAAATAATATGTATAGGCCGGAATTATGTTGCACATATTACAGAATTAGAAAATAAATTACCGGAAGAGCCTCTCTTTTTTTTAAAACCTGATTCCGCAATTGTACAACATAACCGGCCGTTTTTTATTCCGGATTTTTCACGGGAAATACATTATGAAATCGAAGTTTTGGTCAAAATATCCAAATTAGGCAAATATATTCAGGAAAAATATGCCCATACTTATTATAACGAAATAGGTTTGGGTATTGATTTTACGGCACGGGACCTGCAAAGGAAATGTATGGAAGAAGGTAATCCGTGGGAAATTGCAAAATCCTTTGATAATTCCGCCGTAGTGAGTAAATTCCTGTCCAAAGATCAATTTCCGGATTTACAGAATATTGATTTTTCACTGTATAAAAACGGAGAAATCGTACAACGGGGAAATACGGGAGACATGATATTCTCCATAGACACAGTCATCAGTTATATATCCCGTTTCATGACATTGAAAATAGGTGATATCATTTATACGGGAACTCCTTCAGGAGTTGGACCTGTGGTTATAAATGACCGTCTTGAAGGTTATCTGGGTAATCAAAAATTACTGGATTTCCGGATTAAATAATATCTATTTTTTCAAGATATCTTTCAACCGGAGTTTATGTACTTTTCCGAAATTTTCCAATTGGGTCTTATCGATGCGTTGCATATTCCCGGATAGTGTAATCACTATAGGCCTGTTATGAATATTATGCCGATAAAATTCCAGCATATCCTGAAAGTTCATTTTTTCAATTAGTTCATTATAGACGGGACGGGGATCACGGTCATAGCCTTGTTGCTTCCAATAGTGTACATTAGCCGGAATATTCCTGAAATCAATATAATGAGCGTGATTACTCTGTAATAAAGCCTCTTTGGCGGTGGCGTATTTTTCCGCTTTTTCCGGCATATCCTTAATCAATCCCTGCATCACATTGATGGCGTCCACGGTTTTGTCGGATTGGGTTCCGACAAAACCCATTAAATAACCCGGATCTTTATTAAGGAAAACATAATTGTAATAAGCTGCGGAACTGTAAGCCAGCGATCGGAATTCCCTTATCTCCTGGAATACCAGGGAATACATATTACTGCCAAAATACTGATTGAAAGTAAAACCGGCAACCTTATCCTGATCTCCCGTATATCGATTACCATAAACGGTAAAATAGATATTACTTTGCAGGAATTTGCGGTTATGGATCATAAATACTATATCTTCATTCCATTTTTTTCTGTTCCTGGTGATATAATTTCCTTTTTTTGGATTACTGTTCAACGGAAAGATCTCCCGGAGATAATCTCTTACTTTATTCGCTTCCTGATTGCCTACAAAAGTGATATAACCGTCATATTGCAGGGCATTTTGATAAATACGGTGCAGATCTTCTCCTTTCCAGGATTTCATCTCTGTTACGGATGGTCTTGTCAGATAACGGGAAGAATCACCAAAGTTAGCATACTCGTATACGGCTACAGCCATGGAACGGGCATCTCTCCTGACCATCAGGGAATTCATTCTTTGGTCTTGTATTAAGGTTTTTAACCTAGATTCGTCATTTCCAGGACGGAAAATTTTATCGTGGCATAAATGTAATATTTCTTCCATATTATTTTCAAAACCGCTGATATTGACGATCAATTCAGCATCGCTTACTTTTAAAGCCAGCTTTCCGCCTAACTTCTGCAACGCCATATTAAACTCTTCATATGTTCTTGTGCCCGTCCCCTGCAGGTTAATATATTCCACTGCCTTATCCAAATAGCGGTCCGTCAGTGTTCCATATTGAAAATGGATACTTAAGCTGAAAATATCATTGAAAGGATTTGGAGAAACATACAGGGAATATCCATCCGTTAAGGGAAGGATCGTAACATCTTTATTGAAATCAATTTCCTGTGATGAAATGGGTTTTACCGGATATTTTTCAATTTCCTGTGCAAACACGGAACTTAATTCAACGTTTCTGGGTGTTACGGGTTTCCAGTCAGGTTTACTGATTTTATCTTTTTTCGGGAATCCCATTTTAGTATAGTAAACCAGATAATCGTCACCCAGGTATTTATTAGCCACCGTAACCAGGTCTTCTTTCGATAATTTTCTCATTTTATCCAGTTCATCCAGATAATCTTCCCATTCATTTCCGTCCATTTCATTCTGTAAAATGGCCCGAAATTTATTCTCCATATTTTCAAGGCCTTGAATATGTTCCGCTATATATTCCATTTTTATAGCTTCGAAAAGATCATTACTGAATTTACCTTGTTTCACCTGGTCGATGCATTCCCATATAAGGTTTTCCGCGTTTTTGAGGGATTGGCCCAGGATTTTGGGAATAAACAGGAATCCTATGGCGCCCTGGTCTCGGAAAGTATAATACAGTACCTGGGTCATATATAATTTATTTTCCAGGGATAACCGGTCCAGTAATCCTGTTGAGGCCTGGTTGCTGAAAATAGAAGAGAGTAATTTCAGTCGGTAATGGTCTTCATGGCCGGCGTTGCAGGTACGATAACCGATTACACCGGCTTTTACAGGTGTTAATCTTTTGACCACTTCCACACGTCCATCCAATTTCGGGAGAGTATATTCCGGTTCTGCCGGAACCTCTCCATGACGTAAGGTTCCGAAAGTATTTTCTGCCATTTTTTTAACTTGCTCTATGTTAAAATCGCCTACCAGGATAAGGGTCATATTGTTGGCTACATAGTAAGTCCGAAAAAATTCTTCCATTTTGGATATCCGCGGATTTTTTAAGTGCTCCGTATATCCTAATATAGGACGTCCGTAAGGATGATCACCGAAGAATGTTTTAAGAATATCTTCTCCTACCACACTGAACATATTATCGGCATACATATTTTTTTCTTCATAGACCGTTTCCAATTCGCTTTGGAATAACCGGAAGACAGGGTTCCGGAAACGTTCCGTATAAACGAGCATCCATTTTTCAAGTTGATTGGAAGGAAACGTATTGTAATATACTGTCGCGTTATAATCGGTGAAAGCATTTATATTTTCACCTCCCATTTTTCCCAGGATCGTATTTATTTCATTGGGTATGGCGTAATTGGCAGCTTCTATGCTAAGCTCATTAATTTTATATTGGATCTCTTTTCGTTTCCTTTCATCGGTTGTTTCATGTAGCAGATCATAAAAAAATGTGATGCTGTCCAGATATATTTTTTCTGATTCCCAGTTCATTGTCCCGATTTTGTCGGTCCCTTTAAACATAATATGTTCAAAATAATGAGCGATACCGGTAGCATCTTCCGGATCATGAAAACTTCCGGCATGGACGTAAACCCCCCCGTAAATTTCGGGTTTGGAATGATCTTCACAAAGTACCAATTTGAAGCCATTACTTAAAATAAACGTTTCTACCGGCATATTACCGATCTGAGCAAAGGTAATATCCACAAACCAAAATAAAAGGAAAGATAATGCCCATTTCTTCATTTTATTCCATATTTTCTTTTAAAATGGTATCCTTATTTGTTGTTTGATCCTCAATCTCAATATTGATAAGGGGAATATCAGAAGAAGATCGAAGAGACTGATTTTCATATGGACTTTCCGTATCATAGGGAGTTGTTTTGGTTTTAATATTATAAATTATAACAGATAAAAATATAATATTAAGTAACACTAATGTACTTAAAGTTATGATCAATATTTTATTGGTATACTTTTTCATATTATTTATTGTTATGGAATTCGTTATAATAATTTTCAATTTCGGAGAAATTAATCTGTAATAAGTCCATGTTCTTAAAAAGAACCGGAAGTTCCTCCTTAAAAAATCTTTCTTTTCGCGCTATTTGAATTTTTTCAATGGCATTATCCGCTACAAAATAGCCGATGCCTCTTTTGTTGGTGATGATATTCATATTTTGAAGTATTTCGTATGCTCTTAATACTGTATTCGGATTTACTTCCAGGTTACTTCCCAATTCCCTCACAGAAAGAAGCCTGTTTCCCGGTTTCCATTTATTACAGAGGATCTGCTCACAGACATAATCTACGATCTGCAAGTAAATAGATTTGGCATGATTAAAATCCATATTATACCTCCGTTTCCCTGAGTTTAAAAAATGTGAGCAGCCAGAAAATAATAGTAAGGATAATCAGCAATCCATAAAAGACAAATTCTGTATTCGGGAAATTGCTGACTATATAATTGGTGGTAACACTTCCTCCTGTTTTTCTTAAGAAATTCATTGCGATAACTGTATTTAGGAAGCCTAAAAATATAACAAACCCGGTTTGACATAAATATGTTTTTATTACAGGATTTTTTTTGAAATACACAGATCCGAAAACATACGTTGATTGTAGTAACAATGCCATTAATACTACAGCAAAAGGAATATAATAGAAAAGATCGCTAAAAGAAAATAAAGTGAAAATATCCTCATGAATCAAAGTGTGGATGAGTCTTCCTAAATTCGCGCCTATCATTGGAATAACCAATAGAGCAACTATTTGGCGTATGATTGCGATGACCCCGTTGCTGATGACTTTATCCGCTGTACTTGCCGGGACCATAAGCAGATCGATACGTGATGCGCCGGATTTTCTCAGATCATGAAAATAGGGTCCAATAATCAGGAAAATGGAAGCCATCATAATATATAAAGGAGCAAAAGACATATAACCTGCTAATGCGGCTACGGAAAAAAGGATAAGCCACATAATCGTTTCTCTTTTCCATGATTCCACGAAAAATTTGCTGATCAACAATTTTATTTTATTAAATGAAATAGTATTCATAATTTTAATCATTAAAGGGTTTAAAAATTTCTTTAATTCTTTTTTTATCGGAAACCATGGCATTAAACAGTAGTTCGATATCAAGTTTACTATCAATTTTTTCCAGATTTTCTTTTACGATCCAGATACCTTGCAATGTTTCTTCCTTGTAAATAACTGACTCTTCCCTGTCACTATCATCATGTAATTTAAACCTCAATTTTTCGGTTATTTTTTCATTAGGTTCATTAAGTATTATTTCACCGTTATCCAAAATGATAATTGAATCAATTAAGCTGTGTAAGTCGCGTACCTGATGAGTAGAGATAATGATCACCCTGTTCTCGTCCGCTGCGGAAGCCATGATCCGGCGAAAAATGCTTTTTGAAGGAATATCGAGTCCGTTGGTCGGTTCATCCATGAAAAGGATATCTGTATTCGTGGCTAAAGCAAAAGACATGACCACCTTCTTTTTTTGGCCATGCGATATCTTATCCAAATATGTTTCCTGATCCGTGATCTCGAATTCTTCCAAGTAATGAATAAATTGATCATGATTAAATTTGGGATAAAAAGCAGCATAATTTTTTACATAACTTTTGATTTGCAGGTGAGGGATAAAGATTTCTTCCGGTAGGAAATAGATTTTTTCCAAAATATCCGGGTATCGGTATTGAGATTGCTTATTGAAAATGAGTGATTCTCCCTGTTTTGGGAAACAAAGTCCTGCCATAATCTTCAGTAAGGTGGTTTTTCCGGCTCCGTTTTTTCCCAGAAGTCCGTAAATATGTCCCGGGAAAAGATTTAAATTCAGATTTTCAAAAAGTTTATTTTTCTTAGAATACCCGAAATGTAGGTTTTTTAATTGAATATTGGGTTCCATACTTTTCTTATTATATTGTTATAGTGTATTAGTGAAATAGTACACTGTAAAGATGCAATAATAATTTCATATTGTATTCCATTTTTGAAAATTTATTTCTGCTGATAATGAATGCGTTATAAATTTGTATATCCTGTTTATCCGCAAATAATGTTTTTTTTGGAACATTCTATGAAAATATGCGTGGTATATAAAGAAGACATCCGCCTCGTGAGCGGATGCTTCCGGTTAAAAATCTAACCTACCCATTATTATTCACCGGATGATTCACATCATCCGCTCAATAGAGAGTGGCCGGATAAATACCCGGCCACCGGGTTTATTCCTTAATTAATTTCTTTGTTACAGTTCCTTTGGCTCCTTTCATTCTAACGAAATATATTCCTGAATCGTAAGATTCCACATTGATCTGGAATTGTAAATCCGAAATTGAATTGTGATAGATCACCTGTCCGAGCATGTTAAGAATCTCCACACTTTCGAACTGGATATCTGATTTTATGTTCACCAAATGATTGGTCGGATTTGGGAATATAGCAATATGATTATCAATGCTATTCTCTTCAATTCCTGTTCCGGTGCGTTTGAATGTTACATGTAACGTGCTGTCACCTCTCACATTATTGAAAGTATAATTGGGTGAAATCCGTCCAATGTTTCTTCCGTTAACCACGATACTTTCAATTTGATAATTAGCATCAGGAGTGATGGTAAATTGCTGGGAATGGCCGGCTTCAACCGGTATTTGTCCCGGCCGCGGATTTATTTGTCCATTAGAACCGGCGGTCGCATTGATATAATGGAAAACAGCTCTGTCGTCACGGGTCGTGAAGGTTGTGGTAACCGGTAAGCTGCTGCCACCCTCATTACAAAGAGCACTAACCTGAACATGATATAGTGTTTCTGATTGCAGGTTTGGAATAATCTGATAAGGTTCGTTACACGGAATGGAGGTAAATCCGTTTTCATCGTCCCGCCTGTATTCCAATATCCAGCTAATGTCTCCGGGATTGGTATTCCAGGTCACGGTAGCACGGTTCTGGGTAATAAAGGATACCTGCAGATTGCTGATTCCCGGACAGGGTTCCGCTCCTTTTACGGTAATATCGTCAATAGCGTTTCCGTAACCATAATTTTCATTTCCTTCAAATGCGATCTGGTAAGTTGCAGAAGGATTGGGTAAAATTAATGAGTCACGTGTCCATGAAATTACAGATGAACTATAGGTTTTTAACAATACCCATTGAGAGGTAGGACTGGTCCGGTAATAAACTTTCAGGATATCCTGGTCGCTGCTCCAAATTTTTTGAGCATACCAAAAAATAACATGAGGATTATGCAATTGTGTCAAATCCAATACCGGAGAAATGAGCTTGCTAATACCAGTTCTGGCAGAACCTTTGAAAAGGGCATGATAACTACCTGTATGAGCTCCGCTATAATCGGAACTTGAAGCTCTGCAGTTCCAATTAATTGAGCCACTTAATACTTGTTCGCTCCATCCGCAGGTTTGTAAGAATTCCCCGCTGCCTTCAAATCCTTCAAAGAACGGGAAAGTCGTAACCGGGTCACATTTCGCGTATTTTTCTTTTACCGACCATTTACTTGTATCGGACGCACCACAAATTGACCTGACATAGAATTCATGAGCGGTATTGTTAGGCACACTGGTTAAATTGAAAGGGTTATTTGTATTCGCAACCATCCTGGTTCCCTGTCCAATAGCGGAGCCCTCCGGAACATATTCGATTTCCCAACGATTCGCATTGTTTCTTTCAGTCCAGGCCATATCAATACCCACGCCGGCGTTATCTTCGGAAACGGTAACATCAACCGGTTTTTTACAGGTTGGATAAGCATCGATAATAACATCGTCCACATATAAAATACCACCCGAAGTACTCTGATTGGAGATTTTGAATGCTAAATATACGGTACCGCTATAACTCCTCAAATCAATTTCTTTTTCACGGTAAGCATTCAGATTAATGGTTTCTTCAAGGAGAACTGTTTCAAAATCTTTAGCCTGCCCTCCGGTAGTAGAAATAAGAACGCTATATTTTACAGGTCTCGTATTGTCTCGAACGCTGATTAGATAAGTCAATAATTCATCTCCGGTTAATTGGATGGGCGGGAATACCAGGTAATCATCGTTGCTGAGGGCTGTGGTGTAATTCATACAATGGGTTCCGCTGTAGGGATTATTCGTATTTCTTGCCCATGAATTAGCATCATTATTATTGATGATTCTCCAACACTCAAATTGAGTTTCTGTAGCGTCAAATGTTTCGGTAAAAGGAACTGTATACGGATCACAGGTTGTGGTAAAAGTGCCTATTTTATACCATGCTCCGATTTCACCGTTACTGCAGGCGCTTCTTACATATGCGTCATAAGATGTGTTTGGCGTAAGTCCTGTCAAAACATAGGTAGTATCATTAACCCTAGTCCCGTTATCATCAGGTACGAATCCAACATTACCGTATTGGATATCCCATTCCGAATCATAATCGGTAATATTTTGCCATATTAACCTCGTGGTTTGGTTGGTGATTTCATCAATTTGGAAATTACCCGGCCTGCTTGGACATTTTCCTATACTTATATTATCTATAAACAGATTGTTATCCACACCAGTGGTACTAATCGTTGATTCTCCGTAAAAAGCGATCTTGATAGTCCCACTATAATCTTCTAATGGAATGGTGACCAGTTGGTAATTCTCATTTAAACTATTGTATTGGTAATCATCATCCTGACTATTACCCCATATTACGGCATTGGCTATATCCCAGCTAATTCCGGCATCTGTCGAGATGAGAACAATAAAACGGTCGTCATTATCGAATGTAGGTGGGGTAGTTTGATTATATTTAACTAATTTAACGTCAAATTGCAAATAATAAGGATCTCCTTCTTCAACTAAGAAAGAAGGTGTAATCAACCATCCGCGTTTAGCAGTACCGTAAATGTTGATCCTGGCACCAAAATCACCATTTGTAGAAACTCTGGTCCAATCACTTCCAGTTGGCATTTCAAAAGTGTATAAAGTTTCA